>ERZ506996.61-NODE-61-length-112913-cov-12.6207_pt1 | contig 112913 bp, 112 predicted proteins | sample MGYA00512882_ERZ506996 | MGnify/ENA metagenome assembly ERZ506996 | reverse complement strand
CGGTACGCACGGTGGTGTGAGAGGACGGCGGTTAATCACCGCCTCCTACTCGATTGTCAATGGTTATATAATAATTTGTATAACTCTTTTCAATTTAAGCAGGAATGTGGATGAATCCTGAGCCTTCCTGTATAATTTTCCTATATGGACCGGTATGCCGCGGGCAGTCCGGCTGGCGGGAAAACGATACGTTTTCTACGAATAAAAGCGGAGGGTACAGGAATGAATTCATTTGAAAATGCGGTAAATGCTACATACTTGATTGTCCGGTGCGGTAAGCAGCGGTACGGAATACCTCTAAAAAACGTTGTGCATGTCATCCCGGTGCAGAAAATCAGAAAAGCGCCGGAGCTGCCGGCTTATGTGCTTGGAAAAACAATTCATGAGGGAGCTTCCGTCCCGGTAATTGACTTACGGCTCAGGATGAATGTTGAGGCGGCGCCGTTTGACGATGATACCTGCATTGTGATTCTGCATGTACAGGGGGAAAATGCAGGTCTGCTTGTAGATTCGTCAGAAGATATACGGGAGCTTACAAAAAAGATAAGGGCCCGGAGGAAGTGTCCGGTTCCGGACTGATACTCTGTAATTATCTCAAAGAGGGAGTGGAGATTGCAGTTCTCGATGTGAAGAAGGCAATCGAGATGTAATAGTGCGTTTGAAGATTGAATAAGGGATTTTATTGACAAGAGGATGGGCAGGAATTATAGTTGGATTAAGTTGCATTCGGATAAGAACATTTGGAATGTTTTTATCCGATTATCAGAATCCATTTTCAGAAAAGAGACTGCCATGAATCATAACACTCAAATTAACACCCGAATCAAACTCGAAAATATTGTCATTCTTTTTATTGTGCTGGCATCGCTGGCTCTGCTGATTCTAAGTTTTCTGCCCTCCCTGCCGGTCTCGGCGGCTGTACGCGTTTCCCTTGAGATGGGAAAAATGGTGCAGAGGGCCTTTTCCATTGTCCTTCTTGCAGTATCCCTGCAGCTGATGAAGCGCAGGAGGGCGGCGTGGTACATAACTATATTCATACTGCTTTTAAATTTTATCCGAGGCTTTTCCGAGTTCCGCCATCCGGCCCGTCTTGTGATTATGGCCGTCGATTTGGTTCTGCTTATCATATTTGTCTGTTTCAGGGAGGATTTCTGCTGTCCTTCCTCAAAACGCTCGAAAAAGGCGGCCGCCGTGTTTCTGCTCCTGTCCCTGGCAGGCATTGCAGCCAATGCGGGGCTTAGCTATCATTATATGAAATTGGGATCTCCGGATAACGCAGGTTCCCTCTGGGACAGCCTGGTGAGCGGTACCGGAATGATTTTTGGAATGGGAGACGGTCTGCAGGGAATGTACGGCAAAACAAAATATGAGATGGCAATTTTCTGGTTCAGCTGGGGATGCATCCTGGCGGCCGTCACCTATGCGGCCAAACCGTGGTTCCAGTCACGCAGAAGCGGAAAATCAGATATCCAGCATGCCAGGACACTCCTTAGCCTGTACAGCCAGAATCCCTGTTCCTATCTGGCTTTGGAGGATGATAAATATCTTTACTTCGGCTCCGGGAGGGATGGCGTGATCCCATATGGTACGGTTGGGGAGACGGTCATCGTGAACGGGGATCCCGTATGCGCAGATGAAGACTTCCCTGCTCTTTTAGAAGAATTTAAGGAGTTCTGCCAAAAGAGCGCCCATAAGCTGTTCTTTCTCAGCGTAACGGACCATTTTCTGGAGGAATACAGGAAACAGGGATTTGGCTGCGTAAAATGCGGTGAGGAAGCCAGATTCCGGCTTTCCGAATATGAGCTGAGCGGAAAAAAGGGCGCAAAGATGCGCATGAATCTTAACCACGCCGCAAAAGCCGGTGTTACGGTACAGGAATACAGGGTGCTGGAACAGAGGGATCCGGTAATTGAACAGGAATTTGAGCGGATTACACAGGAATGGCTGCAGGAGAAGAAAAGCTCCCTGCTGAAATTTACGCTGGGGTCGGTGGGTCTTGATGAGCCCATGGATAAGCGGTATTTTTATGCATTGGATGCTTCCGGGAAGATGGCTGCCTTTATTGTATTTGTCCCGTTTTTAGGAAAAAAAGGATATATGGCAGATGTGACAAGACATGGAAAAGAGGCGCCCGGCGGTGTGATGGAAACAATCATCTATCAGGCATTTCAGATTTTTTGCCAGGAGGGTGTGGAATACGGCAGCCTGGGAGTGGCGCCGCTGGCCGGGCTTGAGGAGAACAGTTCCAACATGGTGGAGAGGCTGCTGCGGTTCGTATACGATCATCTGAATGACTGTTATGGTTTCCGGGATTTATACAGGGCCAAGGAAAAGTACAGTCCCACCGAATGGGTTCCTTCCTATTACGTATATCTTCCAAGGATTCCGACTCCGGATATGTTCTATGCGGTGGCAAGAATACAGAATCCCCGTGGGATGTGGGATTACGCCGCTGCGTTCGTGAAGGGGAGGTTTAAGAAAAAAGAGGCACATCAATGAGCAAGGTTATTTAGAAAATTTTCATATAATGCAAAACCTGAAGTGATTTCCCCGGCGGAAGCGTTTTAAGGAGTGAGGGAGAAGGAAGAGGCGGGCAGAAGGAAAGGAGAGCTTTATATGGGATGTCTGGGCAATATATTATGGTTTCTTTTCGGCGGCGCCATCAGCGGCTTAAGCTGGTGTCTGACGGGCTGCCTCTGGTGCATTACGATCGTCGGGATTCCGGTAGGCGTGCAGTGTTTTAAGCTGGCATCACTCAGCTTCTTTCCCTTCGGGAAGGAAGTGATCTACGGCGGAGGCGCCGGCTCACTCATATTGAATATTATCTGGCTTGTGGTGTCGGGCCTGCCGCTGGCGCTGGAACATCTTGCAATCGGGATTGTTTTATGTGTCACCATAATCGGGATCCCGTTTGGGATGCAGCAGTTTAAGCTGGCGAAATTGGCTTTGATGCCTTTTGGGACAGAGCTTCATTAGTAAATGAAAAGCAGGCAGATTACGGGGCAGAATCAGGGGCGCGTAATTTACCGGGATAACAGGGAGCGGGGCAGAGAAATTTGCTCCGGTCCCTATTGCGATCCTCCGCGGAGCGTGCAGGTTATCGTTTAACAGGAAAAATTTCCTGTTAAAAAAAATGCCGTAAAATCAGGGATTTCCCCGTTCTTACGGCATTTCTCAATATATAACAATAATGCGTCTGATAGGAATCGAACCTACGCCTCAGGCTCCGGAGGCCGGCGCTCTATCCACTGAGCTACAGACGCATCTCCATTATTCTACTATATTTTATTTGTCTTGGCAAGGTCTTTTCCATAAGTTTTATTGCTTTTTATTATGGATTTTGCTAGAATAGAGCAGAACAATGCAAGTGATAAACACAGTCCGGCCTTTACTCAGACAGCGGATAAAGCCCCGGGGAAACGGACGGATAGGTGATAGATTGGATAGATTGCTCCGTGCTGCGGTCAACCAAACGGAGCGGAGCAAAGCAGATAACCAAGAAGCAGATAAGCAGATAGGTTCCCGCCCCGCAGGCGGCGGATACAGGAGGATACGGGATGGGAAGAAGCAGGAGAAAGCAGCCCGACGGGCCAAAGAAGCCTGAGAACTCTGACCAGTCTGTGAAAATAAACAGCGCGGACGAGAGGGATACGGACGAGAGGAACAAGCCTGATGCCGGGAAGAATGCAGACGCCGGTAAGAGTGCGGACGCCGGGAAGAATGCGGATGCAGGTAAGAGTGCGGACGCCGGGAAGAATGCGGATGCCGGGAAGAGTGCGGACGCCGAGAAGAATGCAGATGCCGGGAAAATGGCGGATACCGGGAAGGTAGTTCAGGAAATAGAAAAAACAATAGAGGAAATTGACCGGATAAGGACGGCTTCTGTTTCGAGGAAAAAGGAGAAGACAGAGCCGAACAAGAAGGAAACACCGATTCAAGCTGAGACGCCGCCGAAAACGGTTCCGGCTAAAGAAAAGCCGAGGAGCAGAAAAGCGCCGAAAGAACAAAGTCAGATATCGAAGGGCCAGAGCCAGGTGCCGGAGCCGGGGGAAATGAAGGCTTCCGCAAAAGAACCGGAATCCGTCCGCCGGCCGGAAGATAAAGAAAAGCGTTCCAGAAGGCAGGGACAGGCCGCCCCGCAGGCCAAGCCGGAGCAGAATAAGGCGTCCAGGGGAAAACAATCTGTCTCAGACAATGAGCTGCGCCGTTATGTGCTGCTGCTCAGCATCCCTCTGATTGCTCTGATCCTGGTGATTGTAGTGCTGGTATCGGGCCGGTTCAGGGATAACACCATGCAGCTTCCGGCCGCCACCACGAAACACGGCGTGGATACGGTCCCGGAAAATGCCGGGATACCGGTTATAGAGCCGGATACGAAAGAGTATTTCCATGACTTTGGAGGCAGTATTCTGTCGCAGGATACGGTTCCCGGAATTAACTGGTTAATGGAACAGTACTTCCTGTCAATCTCCGAATGTGATATGGACACGTTTTTACATCTGTTTACTTCCGGAGATACCAGTGAAGAGGAGCGGTACCGCCAGGAATTTGAAAAACAGAAACAGTATATAGAGAGCTACCAGAACATTTCCTGTTATACGACGCCGGGACTGGAAGAGAACACCTACGCGGCGTACGTTTATTATGAGATAAAATATGCGGGAGTTGAGACTCCGGCCCCAAGTCTTGTCCAGGTCTATGCGGTAGGCGCAGATGACGGCACGTATAAGATTTATGATCAGCAGGTATCGCCGGAGCTTTCAGACTATCTGGAGCAGCTTTCCAGAAATGAGGACGTCAGACTGCTGATTTCCCAGGTGGATCAGCAGATAGAGGAAGCAATGGCGGCGGACCCTGCCCTGAATGAGCGCATTTTATATATGAAGCAGGGCCCTGACTATATGCATGAGGAAGACAACCTGGAGACCGGAGCAGGAGAGAACCAGGAAAGTCAGGAAACTCAGGAAAACAGAGTACAATAAGAATATTTCATAAAATAGAAAAAGAAGAGGCAATAAAATGGATGTAAAAGATTTTTACTATGATTTACCGGAGGAGCTGATCGCCCAGGATCCGCTGGAGGACCGTTCCTCCTCACGTCTTCTGGTGCTTAATAAGGACACGGGGGAAATACAGCACAAAGTATTCCGGGATATTCTGTCGTATCTGAGAAAAGGGGACTGTCTGGTCATCAATGACACAAAGGTAATTCCGGCCCGTCTGATTGGAAGCAAAGAGGGGACCGATGCGAAAATAGAAGTCCTGCTTTTAAAACGCAGGGAAAATGATATCTGGGAGACGCTTGTCAAACCTGGAAAAAAAGCAAAAATCGGTACGGTAATCAATTTCGGGGAAGGTCTTTTAAAAGGCACGGTGGTAGACGTGGTAGAGGAAGGCAACAGGCTGATTCAATTTTCCTACAAAGGAATATTCGAGGAGATTCTGGACGAGCTTGGACAGATGCCACTGCCGCCATATATCACACACCAGCTGCAGGATAAAAACCGTTATCAGACCGTATATGCAAAACATGAGGGCTCCGCAGCCGCCCCGACGGCAGGGCTGCATTTCACAAACGAACTTTTGGGGAAGATCGCGGAAAAAGGGATAGAGATCGCCCATGTGACCCTCCATGTCGGCCTCGGCACCTTCCGCCCGGTGAAAGTAGATAATGTGCTGGAGCATCATATGCATTCCGAATTTTATATTGTGGAGGAAGAAGAGGCCCGTAAAATTAATGATACGAAGAAAAAAGGCGGGCGTGTCATCTGCGTGGGAACTACAAGCTGCCGGACCCTGGAATCAGCCGCAGGGGAGGATGGAATCCTGAAAGCGGGAAGCGGCTGGACCGATATCTTTATTTATCCGGGATACCGTTTTAAGATTCTGGACTGTCTGATTACCAACTTCCATCTGCCGGAATCCACGCTTGTGATGCTGGTTTCCGCACTGGCAGGCCGCGAACACGTGCTGAAAGCCTATGAGGAAGCAATAAAGGAGAGGTACCGTTTCTTCAGCTTCGGGGATGCAATGTTTATTGCATCAAAGCCGGAACAAGATTAGAACGTTGGGAAAAGTGAACGGGGACATCGGGAACGGTGTTCCCGTTTTGACAGATTCCGGGAAGGAGGCAGCATGGATTTCAAGTACCTGCTGGATACGGAGGAATATGATTTTATAAGGAACAATAAACGCCTTGGCCGGCATGTGATCCTGCTGGCGATGGGAGGAAGCTACTCCTACGGTACCAACAATGCGGACAGTGACATCGATATCCGGGGAATCACTTTAAACAGAAAATCAGATCTGATAGGGATGACACAGTTTGAGCAGTATGTGGATGATAAGACCGATACGGTTATTTACGCCTTCAACAAGATGATCAGCCTGCTGCTCAGCTGCAATCCAAATACCTGTGAGCTTCTGGGGAATGAAGAGGGGAAATACCTGTATCTGAATGACATAGGCAGAGAGCTTATAAAGCGCAGGGGGATGTTCCTTTCCAAAAAAGCGATTCAGTCCTTCGGCGGTTACGCGGATCAGCAGCTTCGCAGGCTCCAGAACGCCCTGGCCAGGGATTCCTACGGTCAGAGCGAGAAGGAACGCCATATTTTAGGTTCCGTAAACAGGGCCATGCATACCTTTAAATCGCGATATACAAGGTTTGAGGAGGGCAGTATCCGCCTGTACATCGATCAGTCGGAGCGGCCGGATATGGATACGGAAATTTACATGGATGCCTCACTGACCCATTATCCACTGAGGGATTACAAAGGGCTGTGGGCGGAGATGAACAATATTGTCAAGGAATACCAATACCTTGGAAAACGAAACAGGAAGAAGGATGACAATCATCTGAACAAGCACGCGATGCATCTGCTGCGCCTCTTTATGATGGCTCTCGATATTCTGGAAAAGGGAGAAATCAATACATACCGCGGAGCGGACCTTCCATTGCTTTTGAGCGTGCGAAACGGGGAATACCAGAGGGAAGACGGAACCTACCGGGATGAATTCTATGAGATTCTGGCAGACTATGAGAAGCGTCTTGATTATGCCGCAAAACATACGATGCTCCCCGACGAACCGGATTACAGGGCGGTGGAGGAATTCGTCATGGAAGTGAATGAAAAGGTGGTCAGAGATGAAATATAAAGACTTTGAGGGGACAATCCAGGCGCTGGTGGACAGGAAGCTGGACGAGATAGAAGAAATGGAGGGGGTGAAAATCCTGCATGCGGTCGAATCGGGCAGCAGGGCCTGGGGCTTTGCCTCCCCCGACAGTGATTATGATGTCAGGTTTGTATATGTAAGGCCAGAACAGTATTATCTGAGACTGGATGAGAAAAAGGATTTTATCAACTGGGAGCTGGATGAGACGCTGGATATCAACGGCTGGGATTTATCGAAGACGCTGCAGCATTTCCATAAATCGAATGCGTCCCTGTATGAGTGGGGCAATTCACCGGTTGTATACAGGACGACGCCGGAATGGGGGGAAATCAAGGCGGTTTCAGAGCGCTTTTTTTCCTGCAAAGCCGGCATGTACCACTATTATGGAACTGCCAGAAAGAATTTTATCGAATATCTTCAGGGGGAGGATGTGAAATATAAAAAATATTTCTATGTCCTTCGTCCGATTCTCGCCTGCAAATGGATTGAAGAGCGGCGCTGTCCGCCTCCGGTCCTGTTCTCGGAGCTTATGGGTTCGGTCCTGGAGGAAGAGATGAAGCCGGCGGTGGACAGACTGATAGAGCTCAAGGTAAAAACACCGGAGTCGGCGGCCGGAAGAAAAATAGAAGAGCTGAATGGATATATTGCAGAAAAACTGGATGAATTCAAGGCGAAAACCGCCGCGATGCCGGATGACAGAAAAGAGGGCTGGGATGAGCTTAACAGCCTGTTTATCAGGATGGCGGGGAAAGCCGCGGACGGGGGAGCGTTTGAAAAATATGAATGACAATGCAAAGACAGATAACGGGATCCGTTTGAATAAATATCTGAGCGAGGCGGGGATCTGCTCCCGGCGGGAAGCGGACCGCCTGATTGAAGACGGGAAAGTAACGGTGGACGGCAGGACGGCATCCATGGGGATGAAAGTTTTCACGTCACAGGAAATTACAGTGAACGGAAAAAGGGTGGAAGGGAAAGAACGGCCGGTTCTTCTTGCCGTTAATAAGCCGAGAGGCATTGTCTGTACCACCTCGGACAAGGACAGGGCGGAAAATATCGTGGAATTTCTCAAGTATCCGGTCCGCATTTATCCGGTCGGCCGTCTTGACAAAGACTCGGAGGGCCTGCTTTTGATGACCAACCAGGGAGATCTGGTGAACCGGATCCTGAGGGGCAGATACGGCCATGAAAAGGAATATCTCGTCACGGTGGACCGGCCGGTAACGGAAGCTTTTATCCGACAGATGCGAAACGGCGTGGAGATTCTTGGTACCCGCACGAAACCGTGTGAGGCTGAGATTACGGGAGAACGTTCATTTTCCATTATTCTGACCCAGGGACTGAACCGCCAGATACGGAGGATGTGCGAAGCTCTCGGGTATCAGGTGAAAACTTTGAAACGGGTCCGTATTATGAATGTGAAACTGGGTAATTTAAAAACAGGACAATACCGGGAGTTAACGCCCGCGGAATGGGAAGAACTGCAGAGGACACTATTTATCTAACCGAAATCAACAAATAAAGCGAGGCACATTTTATGGCAGAACAGACTTCAGCAATTGAAAATAAAACAGCAAGAATCCGGGAACTGGTAGATACACTTTCGGCAGCAGGGCGGGCCTATTACCAGGAGAGCCGTGAGATAATGAGCAACTTCGAGTATGACAGGCTCTATGACGAGCTGGCGGAACTGGAAAAGGAAACGGGGATTGTCTTTGCAGGCAGTCCGACTCAGAATGTCGGTTATGAGGTTATGAGTTCCCTGCCAAAGGAGCGCCACGAAAAACCGATGCTTTCCCTGAACAAGACAAAGAGTGTGGAAGAGCTGCAGGAATGGCTTGGCGATCAGAAGGGACTTCTTTCCTGGAAGATGGACGGCCTGACCATTGTGCTGACCTATGAGGGAGGAACTCTGGCAAAGGCGGTGACGAGGGGCAGCGGGGAAATCGGGGAGGTTATCACAAATAACGCCAAAGTTTTTGCCAATGTGCCGCTCAACATCGGATTTACAGGCCAGCTCATTTTGAGGGGAGAGGCAGTCATCCGCTACTCAGATTTTGAAAAAATCAATGCACAGATTGAGGATGTGGACGCAAAGTATAAAAATCCCCGGAACCTTTGCAGCGGTTCCGTACGTCAGTTAAATAATGAAATCACGGCCCGGAGGAACGTCCGCTTTTATGCGTTCAGCCTGGTAATGGCGGACGGCGTGGATTTTGGGAATTCCAGAAAAAAACAGTTTGAATGGCTGTGTTCCCAGGGATTTGAGGTGGTTGACTATAAAGAGGTTACAAGAGATACCCTGCCCGGGAAGGTGCAGGAATTTTCAGATGCGGTCTCCGGCAACGACATACCCTCCGACGGCCTGGTGCTGCTCTATGACGATATTGAATACGGCCAGTCGCTGGGCAGGACGGCAAAGTTTCCCAGGGATTCAATTGCGTTTAAATGGATGGACGAGATACAGGAGACGACGCTTTCCTATATTGAATGGAGCGCATCACGTACCGGTCTAATCAACCCCGTAGCCGTATTCGAGCCGGTCGAGCTGGAGGGAACGACGGTCAGCCGGGCCAGCGTTCACAATTTAAGTATCATGGAGGCGCTGGAGCTGGGAGTGGGAGATAAGATCACCGTTTACAAGGCCAATATGATTATCCCCCAGATTGCGGAAAACCTGACTAAGAGCGGAGTGAAAGACATACCAAAACACTGCCCCGTCTGCGGGGCGGACACGGAAATCAGACAAATTAACGATGTAAAATCTCTGTACTGCACAAATCCGGATTGTCAGGCAAAGAAGATAAAGAGCTTTACGCTCTTTGCCAGCCGTGACGCACTGAATATCGGCGGCCTTTCCGAGGCGACGCTGGAGAAGATGATCGGCGTCGGCTTTATCCATGAATATGCCGATATATTCCATCTCGATCGGTATGAGCAGGAAATCGTGACCATGGATGGCTTCGGTCAGAAGTCCTATGACAATCTGATTGCATCCGTAAAAAAGGCCTCTGAAACAACCCTGCCCCGTGTCGTATACAGTCTTGGAATCTCCGGCATCGGACTTGCCAATGCAAAGATGCTGTGCCGCCGGTTTAAAAATGATTTTGCAGCGATGAGAAAGGCTGAGAAAGAAGAGCTGGTGGCTGTCGATGGAATTGGTGATGTGCTGGCAGATGCCTGGATCGACTTTTTCAGCAGTGAGAAGAATAATGAGATAGTGGATCATCTTCTGGATGAGCTGACTATCGAGGAGACGGCAGAAGAAGAGGAGGCGGAAGGCGTATTCGACGGCATTTCCTTTGTCATCACCGGTTCGGTGGAACACTTTAAAAACCGCAAGGAGATTCAGGAGATTATCGAACAGAAGGGCGGTAAGGTGACCGGGAGCGTGACGGCTAAAACAAATTATCTGATTAACAATGATACGGCGTCCTCTTCATCAAAAAATAAAAAGGCGAAGGAACTTGGAATTCCGATCATTTCGGAACAGGAATTTATTGAGATGGCAGATCTTACAATGGAGTAGAAATATATGTATAAAGCGCTCGTTTTTGATTTTGATTTTACCCTGGGCGATTCGGCGGCCGGTATTGCGGCCAGCATTAATTATGCCCTTGGACGGCTTGGATATCCGGAGAAGGAGATGGAAGCGATCAAAAAGACCATCGGTCTTTCGTTAAAAAATACGTTTACCGCATTAACACAAAATGAAGATGAGCGGGAAGCGCACCTGTTTGCCGGATATTTCAGGGAAAAAGCAGATGAGGTCATGACGGCAGGCACGAAGCTGTATCAGCCCGTTAAGAAGGTTTTTGCAGACTTAAGGGAACAGGGATGTAAGGTTGGTATCGTTACAACTAAATATCATTACAGAATCGATCAGATACTGGACAAATTCGGTATCAGCTCTGCGGTTGATATCATTGTGGGCGCCGAGGATGTAAAAATAGAGAAGCCGGATCCCGAGGGACTGCTTATTGCGGCCGGATATTTTGGCGTGGGGAAGGAACATGTGCTGTATGTCGGTGACAGTACGGTCGATGCAAAGACAGCGGAAAACGCGAAGATTGATTTTGCCGCTGTGCTGACGGGAGCCACCACTGCCGCGGAACTTGAGCAGTTTTCCCATGTCTGTATTGCAGAGGATTTATATGGCGTTTATCAATTTGCATGCCGGTGAGCATCTGTGTCCGGAACAGATAACCTTATAGGGCCGGAGAAAAGGAAGCAAACGGGCAGAACGGCTGCCTGTCTGTTCCTTTTCTCCGGCCTTGTCATGGCCTTTTATCGTGTCAATTAAATGGAGTGGTACAGGCGGGTGAAAATATCCACATGCATCTGTTCATCGGCGGCAATTCTGCGCAGATTATCACATACGTTCACATCTTTAATCCAGGCGGTCTGGTTCATATACTTTTTGACTGCGGCCTCTTCCCCCTCTATTGCCTGGCTGAGAATGATACGGAGACTGGCCTTTGATACAGGGCACCCGTAAGCCGGGGGCTGAATATGCGGATAGTGCAGACAGGCCGGACTCCAGTATATGTATCTGCCGTTTCGCGGATGACGGCTCCAGAGACGGGGATTTTCGCCCAATTGCATTGCAAGCTCTGCAAAAATCTGCATGTGATGCATTTCCACAATACCGATGAAATGAAACGCATCGCTGATCTCCCTGTGCCCCATCGTGATCAGATTATTATAAAAATATAGTCCCACCGCAGACATTTCCGAATTTTGGCTGGCCATGTTATCAAGCATCGCCATGCCATACTGACGGTTTTGTCCGGCAGCTTTGATGGGAGGATATGGAGTAGCGGCCTGATATGCAATCGAATATGCATTGGAATCCGGGGATTCGGCACAGGGAGCCGGGCACTGGTTTTCCTGCCTGTTGCGGGTCAGAGCGGCGGTCTGGATATTCTGCAGGATAACCGTTTTCTCAGCGGAATTTTCCCTGTCCGCAGGCCCGGCCGTTTCAGACCTGACCGTTTCATCGCGGGCAGCCCTGGCTGCCTCAGCCCTGGGTGATTCAGGCCTGGCTGTCTCAGCTCTGGGTGCCTCAGGCCTGGCCGTTTCAGCTCTGACTGTTTCAATTCCGGCTGTTCCAGATCCGGCTGAACCAGTACCGGCCGCTTCATTTGCTGTTTTTTTGCTGCCGGCTCCGGGGGCCGAAGGAATAACGGGCTCCTGCCTCGCATTCCGGTTCTCACAGGAAGCGTCGGGCCAGACTCCGGGCAGAGATTCATCCCTGTAGTGCTGCGCGGCTGCCTGCCGGTTGAAGGCACGGTTCATTGGATAGCTCTGCTGGTGATTTTGCTGGCTGTTTGTATGTCTGTTCTGTGGATAAACTGATTGGGCGCTTACAGGTATATCGGGCTGGGGCGGCAGACTGAACTGTCCCGACTGCTGGATAACCTGACGCGCACTCTTTTCAGAAATGGGTTCATTCATGGAATCAAATCCTTTTTTGTCCTGTTCTCTATCTATTTTATGAACCGGACTGGCAATTATGTTTAAAATATGATATGATACTAGTCACAACTTTTTGGTGAAAGAGGTGGGCATATGCCAATTAAAATTCAGAAGGATCTTCCGGCCAAGGTAATCCTGGAATCTGAGAATATATTTGTGATGGATGAAGAGAGGGCCATGAGCCAGGATATACGTCCTCTTGAAATTTTGATTATGAATCTGATGCCGGTGAAGGAGGATACGGAGACGCAGCTTCTGCGCGCGCTGTCGAATACTCCGCTTCAGGTGGACTGTACATTTCTGATGCTGGAATCCCATGTATCAAAGAATACGTCGGCCAGCCATTTGAATAAGTTTTACAACACATTTGATGAGGTCAGGAAGAAGAAATTTGACGGTATGATTATTACCGGCGCTCCGGTAGAGAATATGGAGTATGAGGAGATTCATTACTGGGATGAGCTTATTAAGATTATGGAGTGGAGCAAAACCCATGTGACATCGACTTTACATATCTGCTGGGGAGCCCAGGCAGGCTTGTATTATCATTATGGAATCCCCAAATACCCGAGGAAAAAGAAACTTTCGGGCGTCTACCGTCATAAGGTGCTGGACCGCAAGGTGCCCCTTGTGAGGAGCCTGGACGATTATTTTTACTGTCCTCATTCCAGACATACGGAGGTCAGGGAAGAAGACATCAGAAAACACGATGAACTGGTGATTCTTGCTAAATCAGAGGAGGCCGGTGTGTTCCTTGTGATGAGCAGGGATGGAAAACAGATATTTATGCAGGGGCATCCGGAGTATGACAGGATGACGCTCAATAATGAATACCACCGCGATTTGAAAAAGGGCATGAACCCTGAGGTTCCGTGCAATTACTACGAGGACAATGATCCGTTTTCGCCTCCGGTGCTGAACTGGAGAAATATGTCGAATACGCTGTATACAAACTGGCTGAACTTTTATGTTTATCAGACAACGCCGTACGTGTTAGACGAAGAAGCTTGAGAATGCTTGATTACGGGCAATACAAAAATGGCGTAAAAATGTAAATCAAGAAATAAAATGGCGTAAATAAAAAAAGGAATTATGTAACTATTTAAAGAAAAATGCGTACTAAGGGTGTTATAAGTCTATGTGGCTTATAATGCCTTTTTTAATTCATTCCCATGGGCGAGAGGGACTTCTTTCAGATAAGATGATAACTTCCCATTTATCGGATAAGATAGCAAAGCCAGTCGAGCCAGTCAACGGTCTATGCCTGGTACTGATAGACGGCTTGATGGCCCAAGGAGCTATCATATAAAGGAATATATTGTTCTCTTATCTTTTATACAGAATTGCCGATATAAATTTAAAAGATAAGTTTCTATGGGTGTAAAGGAGGAGATTGACAGATATGAGAAATAGAGGGAGTCCTAACATGTGGCAGCGTTATATGATTGTGCAAGTTACAAACAAAGTTGTTAATCAAATACAGGTTTACGCAGTTCCCCACGATTAAGAAACATAACAGAAAAATAGGTCCAGGCAAACCGTTTTCATAATATTTTGTGCCTGGAGAAAGGAAATGAGATATGCAAGTTAATGTAAATCAGAATACAGACATCAGACAATATACGCAGACAGTTCAGAATATGGAAAAAGCATCAACAGTTACGGTCGATGCACCCGATATGAAAGAAACTGTTTCCAGCGTTCAGAAGCAGGATGTGGATTGTGCGGAATTCAACAAGGATAGGGCCATCACCAGTAAGATGAGTGAATCGGAAAGAGCCTCTCTTGTACAGAGTTTAAAAGAGGATTTGAGCAATCAGATGTCCCGTTTTACCAATATGATGATGCAGACCTTCCAGAAGCAGGGGATTACAGCCAATCAGGCCAAAGGTAATGATTTCTGGAAAATGATAGCGAGCGGCAACTTTACAGTGGACCCACAGATTAAGGCAGAGGCCCAGGAGGCAATCTCAGAGAACGGATATTGGGGGGTGTCGCAGACTTCTCAGAGAATCTTCGATTTCGCGTGCGCTCTTGCGGGAGATGACGTAGATAAAATGAAGGAGATGCAGGCAGCTGTGGAAAAGGGATTTCAACAGGCCGGGCTGGCATGGGGAGGTGAACTTCCATCTATTTGCGGCAATACGCATACAGCGGTCACCAAGCTGTTTGATGATTATTATGCCCAGCAGGGAATCGTATAGTTCAGAATTGTATTTAGGAAATTAATTAATCCGGGGAACTGTCATAAAGCCTGACTTTTATTTTTAACCAGTTACAGAGCGGGCAAAGCGGTGCTATGGATTTACCGCTTTGCCATGCTTTAGTATTCTGAATGTATGTAAGAATGCGGCATTCACTATGCACGCCTTGTTGTGTGAGGAGGGGGAAATCTTCAAGCACACTCTGGCCGGCAGCTTGCCGGTTCAGTTTCTGAAACACTAATTTTCAGCCAAAAAGCCATAAACTATATGTGCACCTGTCCAATATGATTATTACCTTGGTGGAAAAAATATATTTATATCTGGAAGACCAATATGATATTGTAGAAGCTGAGAACAGTGCAGAAGCGGTTGCGATTCTTTTACAGCAGAGAATAATGATATACAGAATATGAGAAGTATCAGGCAAAAATCACAAAGAACAAAGCGGCAATACGTTTTCTTGACAAAGAAGCAGATGACATCTAAAAAGAGAGGTAATATAAGTATGGATTTAAGAGATTGCTATAATAGTTTTGGCGGTGATTTTGATGAGGCGCTGGGCAGATTGCGGCGTGAACAGACTGTCCGGAAATTTGTTTATAAATTTCTGGATGATAAAAGTTTTGATTTGTTTGAAGCGGCTATGAGGGATAGGGATTATAGAGAAGCGCTTCGGGCTGTTCATACACTCAAAGGTATTTGTCAGAATCTTTCATTTGGCAGGTTATATGCAAGCAGCAGCCTTATGACAAAGGCATTAAAAGAAAACGATTATAATAAAGCAGTTGATATGATGCCCCAATTATCAAATGATTATTGCCAAATTATTAATAAGGTGAAAGAATATAAAAGGTCAAGGGAGGAATAACAATACAACGGGGAGCATTCAAAAGTATGGTGCGATGGTGTGCGTTTGATTCAGGTTTTGCTGAACTTAATCCGAGAGATAAGGGAAGGAAGATACAATCCTAACCCGGTTCGAAGGGTAGAAATACCCAAGGAAACAAAAGGCGGTGGTGTGAGAGGTCGGCTAATCAATTAATGATTAGCCTCCTACTCGATTCCTTCGGAATTTGAACTGTATAGGTATACAAATAGGCTGGATATTTTTGGTCGATGACAGCCTGGAAGGCATTGAATATAATAAAAACAGCTTAATAAATCAGGAGGAAATAAACCATGGTTCCACAAACGACCAAGTTTTCTTACGTGTATGATGAATTAAAACAGAGAATAACAGATGGTCAGATATTGCCCGGAAGCCGCCTCCCGTCATCTAGATGGTTGTGCGATGAATTTCAGGTAAGCCTGTATACAATTAATAACGTATTAGAGGCATTAAAGGAGGAGGGATTGATTGAAAACCAGCCCAGACTTGCCCCGCGGGTTCTTTTAAGAAAGAATATGCCTCAGCCGGAGAATATGGTGCTGAGTATATTAAAACAAAGGGATAGTATCACACAGCTATACCAAACCTTAGTATACATAATGCCGCCGCTTTTGACATTTGCGTCTCAAGGATGCGAATTGGAGATAATGCCTCATTATGGACAGGCAGCTGAAGCGGCAAAGGCAGGTATGGCCGCAGGTGGGTGGCGTCCGCTTTCCGCCTTAAACAGAGATATTCTGAAAACAGGGGGAAGCCCTTTGATTGGAGATTTATATTCAACATTTGAACTCCACAGTAAACTCACGTTTTTTACAGAGCAATGTTCTTATTTTACGGAAATCTTTTTACAGGACAATATATTTGGGACAGGCGCTCTTATGGATATTTTAAAAGGACAGGATTCCTCTGTAAAATACAGGCAATTAACAGCCTTATATCAAAGGCTTTCGGATTCCATTGCCGGTACCATGAAATGCCTGGCAGGTACTGTGCCTAAATGTCAAATTCAATCCCCGGTACCGTTTTCATGGAATTCCACACGTGGTCAGGACTACTGTTACGCCAGAATTGTCAGTGATTTAAACCGGAAAATCGGCAGCGGATTTTATCCGAGGGGAACATATCTTCCCTATGAAAAGCAATTAGCCTACCAGTACAGAGTATCCGTATCCACAGTCAGAAAGGCGCTGGCTGAGCTGGAAGAAAGAGGTTATGTAAAGAAGATGAATGCAAAGGGAACCATAGTTACGGAACCGGATGATTCCAGGGTAAGCCAGCTGCTTCCGAATCCAAGGCGCACAAAGGAGGCACTGCGCTATCTCAATTCGCTTCAATTACTCACATTAATCATTCATCCGGCCGCACTGCTTGCAGCTGAGCGGTTTACAGAAAAAGAGATAAAGGAATTAACTGAAAAGTTCAGCCGAACCGATTCTATTTATTTAATTGATATGTTTGAGGCTGTTTTAAAACATATTGAGTTAGAGCCTATGCGTGTCATACTGACTGAGGCGTTCCGGCTTACTGAATGGGGGTACTATATTACGTATTATACGAAAAAAAGACGGAACATTTTATCGCTTAACGATTTGGTTCTCACAGCACATCAGTATCTATGCAAGGGAAATGCAGCTGCTTTTGCAGACAGTATGGAAGAGTGTTACCGTCATGTTTTGGAACGCGCTAAAAAGATTATGGTAGAAGAGTATATATTTTACGGGGCGGTTTATATCAGGATTCCGGAAAGAGCAGGATGGTCCAAGGATGACCTTCACATTGGTTGATGGTTTGCCATTTGACTGTGCGGAAAGTTGAAACATCAGGTTATTTTTTATGAAATATAATAAAAAAAATCCTTATGGAAATAGAAAAACAGCCGATATTATACCATGTAAGGGAAAATAGTTACCCTTCCAGCTGTGTTCAAAAACGGGCCCGTGAAGAACACCAAAGCCGGTACATGGAGGTTTCGGCAAGTATAGAGAACAATTCAAGGAGGAAATTTTTTATGGTAATTCAGCACAACATATCCGCAATTAATTCTTACAGAAATTTAGGCACAAATCAGAGCTCCCTGAACAAGAACCTGGAGAAGCTGTCTTCCGGTTATAAGATTAACCGCGCAGGCGATGACGCAGCCGGTCTGGCTATTTCCGAGCAGATGAGATCCCAGATTAATGGTCTGAATCAGGCGGCAGTCAACGCAAATGATGCAATCGGTCTGATCCAGACAGCAGAAGGCGCCCTGACCGAGGTTCACTCCATGCTTCAGCGTATGGTGACTCTGGCTACCCAGTCAGCAAACGGTACTTACAACTCTGTTGCAAGAAACAATATCCAGACTGAGTTTGATAAGCTGAATGAAGAGATTAACCGTATTGCAGAGTATACGGACTTTAACGGGGTTAAGCCGATTGCTTCAACTGGCAGCACCGGCGATATGACATTCCAGATTGGTCCGACAAAGGCAGAAACTATTTTGGTTAAGGCCAGCGCAATGGATTCTGCAACACTTGGCGTTAAGGATGCTAAGGTATCAAAACAGAGTGACGCAAGTGATGCTCTTGCTAAAATTAATAGCGCTATTGATAAGGTCTCCACTTACCGTGCGCACCTTGGTGCTTCCCAGAACCGTCTGGAGCATACCATTAACAACCTGAAGGTTACTTCTGAGAATATCACAGCAGCGGAGAGCCGTATCCGCGATACTGATATGGCGGATGAGATTACAGCATTCACAAAGAACAATGTTCTGCTTCAGGCTGCACAGTCCATGCTGTCCCAGTCCAATGCTGTTCCGCAGAATGTTTTAAGTCTGCTCCGGTAATCAGCAGTACGTATAGTAACCCGTTTTATTGCGGGATATTTAGGAAAAGCCATTTGAAAGCGGATGCTTTAAATGGCTTTTCCTGTATGGGAAAGGGCTTTGCAGTATGACTGGTTATAGAAACAAGGGCAGAGGACTTTTACAGTAGTTTTGCGGAGGAAGAACAATGGCAAAGGCACTAATATTTGCAGGCGGTTCGGGCAGGAGGATGAATTCCGGGTCAAAACCAAAACAATTTTTAGAATTGCATGGCAAACCGATTATCATATATACGCTGGAACATTTTGAATATCATGAAGAGATTTCTGATATTATTGTGGTCTGCATCAAGGAATGGATAGAAGAACTGCAGGGTTTTTTAAGAAGGTATGGGATTACCAAGGTGTCTAAGATTGTGCCGGGAGGCGCAACAGGGCATGATTCTATCTATAACGGTCTGCAGGCGATGAAAGAAGAGGCTGACTTTAACGAGGTAGTCTTAATTCATGACGGGGTACGACCGCTGATTAACGCAGAGCTTATTTCCCAAAATATTGAAGCAGTAAAACGCTATGGCAATGCGATTACAGCGGAGCCGGTGCGGGAAAGCGTAGTCAGATCGGCAGACGGCATCAATATATCAGATGTTCCGCCAAGAAGTCATATGTATATTGCAAAAGCACCTCAATCTTTTTATTTTGGGAATATCCTTAAACTGTATGATATGGCTCATAACGATCAGCTTAAAACCATAGATTCTTCGCATTTGTGCAGTAAATATCAGGAACCTATGCATATTATTATCAGTACAAAAAACAATTTGAAAATTACAGAACCGGCAGATTTCTATATCTACCGGGCTTTGTATGAAGCGCTGGAAAGCCAGCAGGTATTTGGGCTATGACTTTGAGGAAAAATAAGATGATTAGACTTAAAAAAAGAGAGATTTTAAGCATAATAAAGACATTAATCCGTGCCAATGACGCTATCGCAGAAGCTCATAAAAATGCCATAGACAGCCATATTGCAGATACGCTGATGCAGTGCCAGGAGACAGCTCTTATTTTGGGGAATTATCTGGAAACGTTGGAGGAGAACGGTCGATTATATATACATATTTTGGAGGACTATTGTGAAGATATTTATCAGATGTATATAAACATCGGAAATAAAACCATAGAAGAATTACTTTTAAAAAAGATATATGATGAGCTTGCGGAATTAGACAGCCGAATTCAGAGTGAAATTCCTGACGATAAAAGGGAGATTATATTTCTGCCGTATAAAGCAGCTATGTGGGATGCCCTGGAAAGTGTTTGGATGGCAGCGTGTAAGGATGACACATGCATTGTTCATGTGATTCCAATCCCCTATTTTGATAAAAATCCAGATGGCTCTCTGGGAAATATGCATTACGAAGGCGCGGAATATCCAAACTATGTAACGATTACATCCTGGGAGGAATACGATTTAGAAGAGCAAAGGCCTGATATTGCATATGTGCATAATCCTTATGACAACGCCAATCATGTAACCTGTATTCATCCTGCATTTTTTGCTAGAAATTTAAAGAAATATGTAGATACCTTAGTTTATATTCCCTATTTTGTTGCGGTTAATAACCAGGTTCCGGTACACTTTTGTGTGACTCCCGTGACACTTCTGGCAGATAAGCTTATTGTTCAGTCAGAGCCGGTAAGACAGACATACATAAAAGAATTGCAGAGGTTTGAAAAAGAAAACAATTGTATAGGCCTGGCTGGAACTATTGAGAAAAAGGTGCTGGCTTTGGGAAGCCCCAAATACGATAAACTGGACTTTTACCGTCTGGACGAAACAGAGATTCCAACAGAATGGAAAAAAGTCATATTTAATCAAAATGGAAACAGGAAGAGAGTGATTTTATATAACACATCTGTCCAAAATATGCTGACATATGGAACCGTTATGCTTCATAAAATCAAGGAAACGTTAGAGATTTTTGAGACTTATAAAAACGAGATTGCTCTGTTGTGGAGGCCCCATCCTTTAATGCCGGCTACATTGCAATCCCTGAGACCGGAATTATGGAACCAGTATGAGAAAATCATGTGCAGGTATCGGAAGACGAGGTGGGGAATATTTGATGAATCTTCTGATATGAATCGGGCAATTGCTGTTAGCGATGGATATTATGGAGATAGCGGCTCTGTTCTTGAACTATATCAGGGGACAGGGAAGCCATATTATAAACAGTGGGTCAATACCCTTATGGCAGACACCGGCTTTAATATTCTGATTCAGTGTGTATGCAAAGGAGGAAAAGAGACCTATGCCTTTTCGCGGATTAACAATGCACTGTTTTACGTAAAAAATGGTAACCGGTTGGAATACATAGGTTCCGATCCCAGGGAAGAAACGTGGAGAAGGCTGTTATATACAGATATGATTCAGGCAGAAGGAAAGATATATTTTGCGCCGGGAACAGCAAATCAGATTCTTGTATATGATTATGCACAGCATTCTTTTTCTTATATTTTTTTAGAATATGCGGATAAAACACCAAAAAGGACGCTGAAATTTGTAAGAATATATGCTGAGGGAAATGAACTCTATTTGATACCGAAGGAGTATCCGTGCATTGTTCGGATTAATACAAAGACAGGCGGACAAGAGCACTTACATGTGGCTGATCTATCAGAGAAAGTAGAGAAGGAGAATGATGTAAAGCCTCCCAAAATAGAAAATGAACGGAGTATCCTGTTTGCCAGTGGACATGGGCAGGAGCAGTAATATATTTCTTATCATAAAATGATGGGACTTTATAGTGATGGAGATGCTGAAGTAATCCATGCTGATAGAAAGGGAAATATTACGGGATGTATACAATATTCTGTGGAGAATGCAGATAAATACAGAAATGCTGTAGGACAGACAACAAGGCGGGTTTTAGAATTTATTTTTACTCAAATTCAAAATACCAGGGGCCATTTGGGACAGGAGAGAAAGCATTGCGGTGACAATATCCATCAGGTGATTGTGAGAGAAAAATATGAACCAGATTGTATTACCTATAGAAGAGATTTATGATTATTGTATGGCTAACCATACCCATCTGATATGCTTTGGTACTGGGATGGTGGCAAGACATTGTATACAGTTATTTCAGCACTATGGAATATGGGACAGGGTTAGATGTTTTCTGGATCATAACCGAAAAATAACGGAATTTTTAGTATCAGGAAAAGCTTTTCCTGTATATGGCCCGGAGGAACTTTATAAAAAGCAATATGAGAAGGATATTCTTCTTATATTGTGCGAGGCATCGCAGGAGGTCTTGGAACAACTGGAATCAGACGGCTCTGTCTGCAACTGCTCCTATATTTTATATCCGGATATCAATGAACAATTTATTCAGGGTACTTTGGAAGTGGAAAAAGAGAAATATCAGCAAATTGTGGAGACATCGGCTCGGGTTTATATTCCGCAGCAGATTCATACTTGCTGGTTTGGGAAGAACAAAATGCCATATCTGCATCAGAAATTTATAGAGGAATGGAAGATATGCAATCCTGATTATGAAATTATATTATGGAATGAGTCTAATTATGATGTGACAAAATGCAGATACATACAAGAAGCTTATGAGAGTGAAAATTATGCCTTTGTATCCGATTATGTGAGAATGGATGTAGTATATCGATATGGAGGATTTTATTTTGACACTGATGTGGAGATTATAAAGAGCTTGGAACCGTTTCGCAAATACCAGGTGGTGATGGCCTATGGAAAGTGGCCGGCGGTGAATAGCGGCTGCGGATTTGGTGCCAGAAAAGGCCATCCACTGATTAGGAAGATTCGGGATAATCCAAGAGGCTATGTTTCTTTTCTGGACGATGAAGGAAAACCAAAGAAAATTACCAATTGTTATTGGGAGTCTTCCGTTTTGGAACAGGAAGGTTTTTTTATGGATTTTTCCTCACAGAATAAAGATGGAATTCAGATTCTGTCTCCCTATTATTTTCCATCAGCTCCGCTTTGGAAAAGCGGTGGGGGTGAGGAAAAAATGATATTTGCAAAACATCATGACCAGGGGTCGTGGAAACATTTATGAGGGCATTAGGAAAAAGAATGAATATCAGAACCTATTCGGTCACGCAACTAAACAGGATGAACAGGGAGATCTGGTGTTGGGGATGCGGAAAAAGATTTCATGAATTGCTGAAAATGTACCAAGAGGAACCGTTTTTAAAGCGAGTGACGGAATTAATTGATTCAGACAGTGCCTTGGGGAATGTGAAAAGGACAATCGGAGAACGGGAATTGGTGATTAAAAGCTTTTCTCAGGTAAAAACGAAATTAAAAAGAAAAGTTTTACTCATGATTACATCTGATCATTGGGAAAATATTTGCCAGCAGCTTGAAAAGGAGATGACGGAAGGATATTTGACATGCTGTCATTATCCAAAAATATATTATCAATATACTTTGTTTATACAGAGAATGATGAAATTAGTGATTCCGGGAAGGCAGCTGCTTTTTTATGCAGGGATACAGCCTCATGAGAATGCGGTTTCCCTTGCAATATATCTAAAGAATCAATATCCTGGGCGACCCTATAGAGTTTATTTTCTGGGGGATGGAAAGGAAGAAGCAGGAGTATCTGGTTTTATAAAATATTTAAATCAGAATACGATGCGGACAAAAGGTTCATTTAAAGAGAATATGCGGTATTGCTGGCAATATGCTCGTTCCAGGTATCTGTTATATGAAAATGAGTCAGTGATGAAAATGAGCAGATACCAAAGATTGATTTATCTGAATCATGGCACAATACCATTAAAAAATGTGCGGGATGTGTTGCGTCAGCCAAAAGCGTTGGATTACGCCATATGTCCATCTGTGGCCTGTGCAAAAATTTATGAGGATCAGTATGGAATATCTTCTGACAAATTTCTGTATTGTATGCCGCCCAGAGTGGAATTAATCAAAGAAAAAAGGAATCTTTGGAAACGGATATTAGGTGGGAAAGAAAGGCAGCTGATTTTATGGCTCCCGACATTCCGAAGTTTGAAGGACACTGAAAGAAAAGATTCCAAATATAATCACAGCCTGTCTCTGCTCCAGGGGGATAGCTTTGAAAGAATAAAGGAACAGCTACATAAAAATGATCAGGTTTTATGGATTAAGCTGCATCCCAGGGAGAAAGACGGCTTTCCTGATATTCATACAGATCAGAGAATCCGCTTTTTAACGGATGATGAATTGGAAAAGGAACATATAATTTTGCAGGAACTTTTGGCAGATACCGCAGCATTAATTACGGATTATTCCGGAATTGGTTTTGAATATTTACTGACAGGAAATCCGATTGGTTATGTAGTTATGGATTTGGAAGAATATCACAGGGGATTTGCTTTTGAAAATCCTTATGATTATATGCCGGGAGAAAAAATCAGGACCACAGAACAATTACTGGACTTTTTAGATATAGTTGCTTCTTTGGATGTGAGCCTGGACAGGTATAGAGAAGAAAGGGAAAAGCTGAAGGCAAGACTTTTTCAGGGGAATGACGAGATGAACGCCAGTGCAGAATTTATAAAATTGCTGGACACTCTGCAGGCGGGAATTAAGTCAGAAAAATCAGGAGGTTCTATTTATTATGATGAAACAAATAAAAAGGGCGATTAGATATCAACTGGATAAAGGAAATAGGCGATTCGTGATCTATCCATTCGGGGAGACGGGGATGAAGGTTAAGGACGTTTTGAATCAGCAATTTGGAATCACTGAAAAATATGCAGCAGATTCGGAATTGTGCCGCTATCATAGCGAAATAAAGAGTGTTGCGGAATTGGAAGAGGATTATAAAAGTGATGATTTCATAATTCTCCTTTCTATTGAACCTCTGAGTCCGAATTCTGGTATTGTACATAGGCAGATTACAAAATTTGCATCCCTTGATAGGATTGTGGACATTTTTTCTATTTCTACATATTTTATACCGGAAAATTATTATGAACCGATACAATTAAACCGGGATATTCGAAAATCGACATTGGAATGCATTTCCAGAGAAATATATAAAAACGGGATAAAAGGAGCTGTGGCGGAAGCAGGGGTATATAAGGGGAATACTGCAAAGTATATCAACGCATTATTTCCGGACAGAAAGCTGTATTTATTTGATACATTTCATGGATTTGACCAAAGAGATCAGAGATATGATGACGATTCTGAAATACACAATTTGAAATTAGACTTTTCTGATACCTCTGTGGAAATGGTTTTAGAAAAGATGATATGGATTCAAAATGTGATTATTAAGGAAGGATGGTTTCCGGACAGCGCAAAAGGTGTAAACGATGAGTTTTGCTGTGTACGTTTAGATATGGATTTATACCAGCCGACTAAAAGCGGATTAGAGTTTTTTTATCCGAGGATGATACATGGAGGATATATATGCGTACATGATTGCCGTAGCAGGAACTTTGATGGAGCAAGGAAGGCGGTAGAGGAATTTTGCAAAAAATACTCGTTGAATTACATGAATATGCCAGATGATCTGGGAACCGCAGTGATTCCTGTGGGCTAGGAGGAACAATGGACTTTTTGGAAACGTTTTGTGGGCATTTAAAAAGATACAATACAGTGATTATCTATGGATATGCAGATATTGGACAGTGCGTGCTGGACTATATTATCGAATTTGAAACAAGTATTAAAATTGCTAATTATTCCGGACGGGTAAAGTATTTTGCACATTCCTATGAAGAAATAACCAGAGCTGAAAAAAAAGGGATTAAAATAAAAAGTATTTATAATCTGAAGAATCATAAGAAAGACGCTTTGGTAATCATAGCAGTGCAGGAAAAAAATCAGAAAGCGGTTACGGAGATATTAGACGAGCTGGGATTTGAGCATCGGCTTTATATTTCCCACGAAAATTATTGCCGTATTCGGATGGATGTGGAAAATCATAAAAATCTATTGGATACTCGTGTGATGCAGTATCATTTGAATCACAGCAGAAAGCTTGAGAGGTTAAGAGATAGGGTAAAAGCTGGAAAAAAGGTGAAGGTTTTCTTTATGACCCATGATTCGGCAGTTTTTGGCTACGCGTCTGTATATCGGGAAATGGAAAAGCAGGCTTTGTTTGAACCATATATTTATGTGGTTTCCCGAAGAGATCTTGGATATAAAGAGTTTTATGAGGAAGTAAAGCAGAATGTTGAATTTTTTGAAGAGAAAGGTTATCGGGTAATCTGTGGTTATGACGAACATGGAATTCCAAGAGACTTACACCAGCTTTGTCCGGATATTCTCTTTTACGATTCTCCTAAATTATACGGTGCGTGCGGACCTTCCTACTATCGGCTCGATCATTTGAACTGGGAATTTCTTACATGCTATGTTCCCTATAGCCTGCTGATGGTGGATTCTTTCTATTATCATTACCACACAATGGCGATTAGAGAGACCTGGCGTTTTTTTGCGGATACCAGGGCTAGTTATAAGCGGGTATTGGCAGATGCGGAGTTTAATGGATATAATACTGTTTTTACAGGGTATCCCAAACTAGACGATTATAAAGAGATTGTAAAGCGCGAGAATGATGCGGGCAGGCGAAAGAAGGTTATCTACGCGCCCCATCATTCATTGGGAGTAAGCAACAACCTGGCGACATTTGATTTATATAAAGACAAATTTCTTGCTTTGGTAAAGAAATATCCGGAAATTGACTTTGTTTTAAAACCTCACCCCCTGCTACAGTATCAGATCCGGACACGGCACGAGGCCGGAGCCATCTCCTTTTCAAGAGAAGATTATTGGGAGTATGTAGAGGAATGGAGGTCTCTTTCTAACGGATTTTTTGTGGATTCCGGTGAATATATCAGTATGTTTATGGATAGCGATTGCATGATTACTGATTGCGGTTCCTTTATTGGAGAATACTTTCCCTCTTCCCATCCTTGCATTTATTTGTTTAATCCAAGGAAGATAAATCAGGAGGACATTTATACGCCCCTGGCTAAGGACATTTTAAATACTTACTATGTTGCCAACTGCTGGAATGAGTTAGAAAAAGAGTTCGAGGAAACAGTAATCAGAGAACATGATTGGAAATTAGAAAGAAGAAAAGAGCTTTATAGAAAAGAATTTGGAGATATGGGAGAGGCCGGGAAAAAAATTTGCCACCATATTGTTGAACAGATAAGAGAATGACAAAAAGATTGTAGTTATATATGAGGAGGAGAACGGTGAAGGAAAAAGATAAGAAATATTGTATGAGTTCTTACTTGGCATTTCGCTATATTGAGAGAGAAGATATGGATTTTTATGAGGATTTTCATCACGAAATGATAAAGCCAGTGCCGGATGAGGAAAAGACTTATATTTCTGGATCGGAGAATATTGATTCTGCAGTCACCCGTGTTTTTAACGGTCTAAAAGGAAAGAAGCTGGGACTTTTATTATCGGGAGGAATGGATTCTGCAATTTTAGCTTCTTACATGAGAGGATGCGATGCTTTTACTTTTCGGTTTCTCGGAGGAACATTTCAGAAAGAGGAACTTGCAAGGGCAGAATTTTATGCTAAGCAGTATGAGCTAAATCTGCACTACATAGATATTGATTGGCATACTGTCAAGGTTGGGTTGAACCCTGTTATGAAAAGAAAAAAAGCGCCGGTGCATTCCATAGAACCCCAGCTTTATCAGGCAGCAGTTTATGCCAAAAGCCAGGGGGTAGAACATCTGATTGTTGGGGCCAGTTCTGACTTGATTTTTGGCGGAATGGATCAGCTGCTGGCACAGGACTGGACGTTTGGAGATTTTATGAATCGGTATATTTTTATAAAACCAGAAAAGGTTTTAAAATATTCTGAGAATGTTGCATACTTATTTGAACGGTATCGAAGAGGTGAAAAGATTGACTATCAAAAATTTTTGAAAGAAGTTTCCCTTGTCGAATGTTCCGGTGCTTATTGGAATAGCTTTGCGGCTGCAGGTATTCCTTATACAGACCCGTATGTGAAACTTGAAATGTCAAAACCGCTTGATTTGCATCGGATACGTCATGGGGAATCAAAATATTTGATTCGGGAATTGTTCCGGAAAAAGTATCCTGGTATTCCTGTTCCGGATAAGATTCCTATGCCGCGGCCTGTTGATACTTATTTTAAAGACTGGAAAGGGCCAGAAAGGCAGGAGTTTAAAGAAAATTTAAATATAGAACAATTTACCGGAAATCAAAAGTGGCAGCTATTCTGTCTGGAACAGTTTTTAAATTTATGTGAGCAGTAGCATTTAGAAAAGAGCGTGAAAGAAAATGGTGATTGGATATACAGCAGGCGTGTTTGACCTGTTTCATGTGGGGCATTTAAATATGCTGAAAAATGCGAAAGCAATGTGTGATAAATTGATTGTTGGAGTAACAACAGATGAGCTGGTTTCCTATAAACACAAAAAGGCGGTGATACCGTTTGAGGAACGTCTGGAAATTGTAAGAAATATTAAATTCGTTGATGCAGCCATACCCCAGAACTCTATGGACAAATTTGCCATGTGGAAAAAAATAAAATTTGATGTGATGTTCGTAGGAGACGACTGGTATGATACGGAGAAGTGGAATCTTTATGATAAGCAGTTTGAAGAAGTGGGAGTTAAGATTATATATTTTCCATACTACAAAGGGACCTCTTCTACCTTGATTAATACCACACTGACAGAGCTGCGGAAACATAATTAATCTTTTGGAAATAAGGAAAACAGGAGAAGAGTCATTGTCAAGTTATTTTATAACGGGAGCTACAGGCTATATTGGGTCTGCAATTTCAAAAAAGTTAATAACCGACGGAGAGGCTGTAACAGTCATTGTCCGTGACAGTAAACGTCTGGAACCGGAAATCTTATCCTCTGCCGAGATTATCATTGCTGATATTACTGACCGAGAAAAGATACTCCGTATTACAGAAAGATATGACTACATCATTCATTGTGCGGCACCAACGAAATCATTCTATATGATGTCAAATCCGGTGGAGGTCATCCATACCATTGTAAATGGAACAGAACATATACTAAATTTAGGGAAGAGGTGCGACGCGAAAAGTATGGTGTATCTTTCTTCTATGGAAGTATATGGACAGATTGATTGTTCTGATGGGAGAAGAGTGTCTGAGAATGAGCTTGGCTTTATCAATGCGTCGAGCATCCGCAGCTGTTATCCTCTGGCAAAGCTTATGGCAGAAAACCTAAGTCAATCTTATTTATCGGAATATGGAGTTCCGGTGAAAATCGCCCGCCTGGCCCAAACCTTTGGACAGGGGACCTTAAAGGATGACACCAGGGTATTTGCCCAGTTTGCAAATTCTGTAAGAAATCAGACGGATATATGCCTGCATACGACAGGGGAGTCTATGGGGAATTACTGTGATATTAATGATACTGTTGATGCTATTTTATTTATTTTAAAATACGGTGAAAATGGGCAGGCATACAATGTGGTAAATGAAAAAAATACCATGAGGATAAAGGAGATGGCAGAATTGGTGGCCCAAAGAATAGCCGGCGGCGCATTACGGGTTACATATGATATTGCTTCAGAGAATCAATACGGATATGCTGCCAATACGGGGCTTTGCTTGTCCGGAGAAAAATTAAGAAAGCTGGGATGGGAGGCAAAAACAAGCTTAGAAGAGATGTACCGTTCCATGCTGCTTTCTGAAATCAGGTGAAATCAGGCAGGGAAAGACGGGTCTGTTGTCCTGAATATAAGGTACCAGAAATTAAAACAAGGGGGAAAGGACATGCGTTTGTCACAGTGCATGATTGTAAAAAATGAGGAGAGTAATATAGAAAGGGCGCTGCGCTGGGGAAAGGGAGTTGTCTGGGAGCAGATTGTGGTAGACACAGGAAGTACGGACAGGACAGTGGAGCTGGCAGAGAAAATGGGAGCAAAGGTATTTTATTTTGAGTGGCAGGATGATTTTTCGGCTGCCAAAAACTTTGCCATCAGCAAAGCTTCCGGAGACTGGATTGCGTTTTTAGATGCAGATGAATATTTTCCTTTGGAGGAGACTAAAAAGCTGATTCCTCTTTTGGAGCGTTTTGACAAAAAGGAGTACTACGCGGTAATGACCTCATGGCTTCAGGTACGGGAGGATGAAAGCATATTTGCCGGGGGAAGTCAGGCACGGCTGTTTAAAAAGACCGAGGGGCTGGCCTACCGGTACCGGATTCATGAGGAGCTTTCCTATCGTGGGGAGGGAATACTGCCCTATACGGCTGACGCAACGGACCTGCTTGCAATCTATCATACAGGATATGCGGGCAGTGACGTATATAACAAAGAAAAAGGGGAGCGGAATATAAGGCTGCTTCTAATGGAATTAAAAGAACATCCCGACAATTATCACTTGATGGGCTATCTTGGGGATTCCTATTTGACGGGAAAGGAATCCCAAAAGGCAAAGGAGTGGTATTACAAAGCCGTTAATCTGATGCCGGAAGAACTAAGCAGGCATGATTTCATAAGCGCAATGACTTTTTGGAAACTTATGATAATCCTTGTTGAGGAGGACGATGAAAAAGCGCTTCTGGAAATATATGAAAAGGCAGCGCGGCTCCTGCCGGAGGAAAGCGATTTTGATTTTATCGTAGGCAGGTTTTATGCACAGAAAAATGAATTTAAAAAAGCTGCCTTTCATCTAAAAAAGAGCCTTTCATTGCTCGAAACCCATGGGAACGCCAATTGTGGGATGGTGGTCACCGGGGATCTTCCGGGAGCCTGGGAACTGCTTGCGTTGTGCTGTTACCAGACAGGAGATTTGGGAGGATGCGTAAAGTACTGTACCGCTCTTTTGAAAGCAAATCCATATATTCCGTCCGCCCTGGTGGTGCTGCTTCGCGCGTTTCAAAGAGAGGATGAAGGCGGCCGGGAAAATGCAGAGCAGGTGGGTGCTTTTTTGGAGAGGTTATATAAGATGGAGCAGCTGAAGGACCGCCTCCTTCTAATGCGTGCTGCCAGAGAGGCAGGATACAGCAGACTGGAAGAATTGATAAGGCAGAAGTGTTCCGACATAGAGCTGCAGTGTTTTGACAAAGCAATGGAACAGCATGGAAATAAGCTGGAACCTAAAAAGTCAGCCTTCGGAAGGAAGGCTGACTGACCAAAGGGGAGCCCCGCTGTCACGGCTCTGCTTTAATTCAGACAGAAGCTGGGAAAGCTTCCATTCCTTTGTGCTGTTTGAATAGCTGTTGGGATCAGCTATACGGACATTTCCATTTTCCAAAATTTGGGTAATTATGATGAAATGACCGTTCTGAGTAAGAGAGCCTTTACCCATAAGGGCTATTAAAATTGAACCTTCTTTGAGCAAATCTGATACATGCTCTTGGGAACGCTCCGTCACGCTTTGTACATTCAGGCCATATGCGGTCAGTGAACCTGTAATGAGACTGTGATATGAACCCTGACCGCGGGCGTAAAATCCATTGGATGCCGCCCACTCAGCGGCCTCTGGCGGCGTAAGGCTTGCAGGAGAAAAGCTGGAAATTACCATTGCCGCGGCCGTGGGGCCGCAGCCGTGGGACCACATGGGATCTTTACCTCCGTATAAATAATCCGCCCATCGGCTGTCTCCCTGATTGTAATAAATCATAGGCCCTATGGCGCTGTCCATAATATAATAATATGCGTCCTCGTCCTTTTCTTGCGTAAGGCATATCTCAAAATCTTTTATTTCTCCCAGTTCCCCGGAGAAAATAAGCTCTTCCAATCCTTTGTTGGAATCATCTTCCTCTGAGGGAAGATTGGGGGAAGGTGCCATGGGGGGATCCGACTCTGTTCCAACGAACGTCTGCTCTGGTCGTGCCAAAAGATCCTTTGGCAGAGAGACAGCCCTTGAAACAAGGCTGGGGTAAGCCCATACTAAAATACTGGCGCACAGCGTGAAAGCGGACAGGACAATGCCGGCTGTCAAAATATGCTGGAAAGAACAATGCGGTGATGGTAGTTTCTTTTTTGCGCGTTTCATGGCTGGTCTATGGTGTCATCCCGGATTTTACGGCCAGACGGTTCATCACTATTTGAGGAATGGAGCTTAAGTTTGCCTGGACACATACGGCTCCTATTTTATGCGCCTCCATTGGCATCCCATAGACAACGCAGGATTCCCGGTCCTGTCCGATGGTAAAGGCTCCGTTTTTTCTCATTCGCAGAAGTCCGGCAGCCCCATCGGCCCCCATGCCTGTAAGCAGGATGCCCATGGCGTTTTCCTTTACAGTGTAGGCCACTGAATCAAAAAGCACATCCACAGAGGGCCGGTGCCCGCTTACTTTTTCACCGTTCATACATTGTACCGCATAACCAGTCCCCATCCGTACTACGCGCATCTGCTTGCCGCCGGGAGCCAGCAGCACAAGGTTAGGCTGAATCCGTTCTCCGCCCTGAGCCTCCTTTACCGTAAGGCGGCACTGCCGGTTTAAGCGCTCCGCGTACATGGATGTAAAACCTTCCGGCATGTGTTGGGTAACTACAATACCCGGCATGTTGGCAGGAAAACGGGTCAGAATTTCAAGAATGGCCTCGGTCCCTCCTGTGGAGGCCCCAATGGCGATGATTATACCATTGCTTGAGCCTGACCTTACAGGATGAAAGAAGCCGCAGCTTTTTGCCTGGCTAGGAGGCCTTACCTCCGTTTTTTTTGTATCATCCGGAATGCGCACATGGAAATTGGAGGCAAACATAAGCTTGGAAGATAACTTTGTTAAAAAGTCGTCTTTTTCAGCAGAGCTTCCCATATCCGGTTTTTTTACATAATCCACGGCTCCGGCAGCAAGGGCATCAATTACCTTTATGCTTAAAGAGGATACAAGAATAACAGGAACCGGGTGGAGCGGAAGAAGTTTTTTTAAAAAATCAATGCCGGACATCCCCGGCATCTCAATGTCAAGCGTAAGTATATCAGGCTTTAACAGCGGTATTTTCCGCTGGGCGTCAAAGGCATCCACTGCGTGCCCCACAATCTCAAAACGGTCATTTTTTGACAAGGAGCTTATGAGCCAGCTTCTGTAAACCGCAGAGTCATCAACTATCATCAAACGTATTTTTTTATCCATAACAAAATCCCTTCTTTTTGCATCATGCGGATTATAGGCAGCGGCGGTAAATTGCAGGAACGATATAATTATAGGGGCAGTTTTCTTTGCTTAAGCTTTCTGAATGGCCGATAAAAAGATAACCGCCCGGTACGGTAGCCTGAAAAAAGCGCCGGACCAGGGCATCTTTTGTGGGCATATCAAAATAAATCATAACATTCCGGCAAAAGATAATATCAAAAGGCCGCTTGAACTGAATCGAATCCATCAGATTAAAAGGCCGGAAAATAACATTCTCACGGATAACCGGCGCAATGGTATAGGAGCCGCTGCCATTCTTTACAAAATATTTGTGCTTCCATGAAGAGGGGACGCGGGCCAGGCTTTCTTCATGGTAAGAGGGATGTTGAGCGGTATCCAGGATACTCTGTGAAATATCTGTGGCCAGGATTCGGGTATCCCAGGCAGAGGCCTGGGAACCGAAAAAATCCTTCAGATACATGGAAATGGTATAGGGCTCTTCTCCTGAAGAACAGCCAGCGCTCCAGATGGAAAGCACCTTATCGTGGGCATGCTTTTTAGCCAGGTCAGGGAGTATGGTTTGATACAGATAATTAAAATGCTCTTCTTCGCGCATAAAGTATGTATAGTTAGTGGTCAGCTTATTAAGCATATCCGTAACCATTTCCGGTCTGCGGGAGGATACCAGATCATCCACGTACCTGGTAAAATCCGTGTACCCCATCTTTGCAAGGGTATTGGAAAGCCTGCTCACAATCAGCTGCTTTTTTTTTGATAAGTCAATCCCATAATGTTTTTGGATATAAACATACATCCGATGAAAATCCGCTTCACTCAGGCTGATCATAAAAAATCAATCCTCCTCTCGTAGAATTTTAGCACGGATCGTTAAGAAGGGCTTTGCAGTCAAAGGACATAAGGACACGCCCGTCTTCCAGGGTTACCATGCCGTCTAAAAGCTTCTGCTGCCGCTTTACAGGAATGGAGCGGACATTTGCCAGGTCAATATCAATTACCTGCTGCACGGAATCCACGATGATTCCCAAAGAAAGGGAGTCCACCTGAAGAACAATGATGCAAGTCTGGCGGGTGAATTCCATTTCCTCATGACCCATGTAAAGGCGGATATCGACAACTGGAAGTATCTGTCCCCGAAGGTTTAAAATCCCCTTAATAAACGAAGGTATCATGGGAATCGGAGTGATGGAGTGGCCGTTTATGATTTCGATGACATAATTTGTACTCATGAACAGAGAAAGAGCTCCGGACTCAAAAACAAGACAGCGCTCAACAGACGGGCCGCCTGTCTGAACTTCAGGCTGTTTCTCTGCTTGATTTTCAATGTGGTTGGACATGACAAAACCTCCCTCAATTACATATTTTTAATAGCGGCAGCGTACAGGCCGAGAATATCCAGAATAATGCTGATATTTCCATCTCCAAGAATGGTGCATCCGCTTATTCCATAATTTTTGAGTTCAAACGTGTTTAAATATGCGGGAAGAGGTTTTACCACAACCTGCTGTTCTCCTATAAGGCTGTCAACCAGCAGGCAATAAGAACAGTCGCTGGCTTCCACCCATATCAGTATTCCGTCCTTAATGTTGGGAGCATTTGTATCCATGTGGAAAAATTGATGAAGCCGGATGATGGGGTAAAAGCTGCCCAGACAGTCTACGATTTCATTGCCGTATTCATCATGAATCACCTGCTCCTCCGTTACCTTGAAGGATTGGCGGATATTGGAAACCGGTATGGTAAAAATCGAATCGCCAACCGTTATCTTCATGCCGTCCACAATTGCCAGTGTAAGGGGAATCTTCATGCTAATCGTGGTGCCTAAACCTGCTTCGCTGGAAATGGAAATAGTTCCCCCCACTGATTCCACGTTCTTTTTTACTACATCCATTCCCACACCGCGGCCGGAATATTCTGTTACAGCCTGGTTGGTTGAAAATCCGGGAAGCATAATAAGCCCCAAAGCTTCTTTTTGGCTGTATTCACTTTCTGGTTTTGTAAGAAGCCCTTTTTCAGCCGCTTTTGCAAGGAGTTTTTGGGCGTTCATTCCATAGCCGTCATCAGATACAGAAATCACCACTTCGCTGCTGGTGTGGGAAGCGCTGAGAATAATCTCTCCCTGGGCTGCTTTTCCGGCTTCAATCCGTTCCTTCTGCGTTTCCTCAATGCCGTGGTCCATGCTGTTGCGGACAATATGCATAATAGGGTCCTGTATGCTGTCAACGATTGTCTTGTCCACTTCCGTATCTTCACCTATGATGGTAAGAAGCACATCTTTTCCCAGCTTTTGCTTCATATCCCGGACAATGCGGTTCATCTTCTGAAATACCCCTGATATGGGCACCATGCGCAGCGACATGGAAATGTCCTGAAGGTCATGTGTGAGTTTGCGCAGCTGCCGCGCGGACTTCATAAAGTTGTCAAAGCTTTCTTTGGGCAGAAGGTTTAGCTCCGGAGAGGAGGTGACCATGGATTCCGTAATAACGATTTCGCCCACAATATCATTAAGGCTGTTTAGCTTCATCAGATTGACGCTGATCAGGCTCTGCTTTACCGGCGAATGGTTAGGCGTGGAGACGGAAGGACCGGTGGCCGCCGGCTTTGCGGCGGGTAGTGAGACATTGTCCTCCGCCGGGGAATCCTGGGTTTTAGCAGGAACGTCCCTGTCCTGAGTATGGTCCGGGGAATCCAGCAGTTCGTAGGACCGTATGTAATTCTGTGATTTTATTATGCCCTCCGCCTGGGCGGCGGCTTCATGGCTTTCAAAGGACAGGAAGAAACCGTTGTCAATAAGGTCCTGGCAGACGGAAGGATTGCATTCCATATCCGCCGGATAATATCTGAATTCCAATCCGCATTCTTTGAGGGCATTGACGATAATATAAGCCCGGAGGTTTTCCATTCCTATCCCTTCCTCCAGGAAAACATGGAAAAAGCAGACCGCTTTGGGGTCCTGGGGCAGGGCAGGCGCATCCGGCCTGGCTTTTGGAACCGCAGGATACTCCTGGGCTTCCTGTTCCATGGAACTGCTTTTTTCAACACTGATTTTTTTGAGAAATTCACTAATCTCAGATGAAAATGAGTCAATGTTATCAGAGAGCGGAGAACCGCTTTCCACCTTTCCCACCTCACTCCTTAAATAATCCTCTGATTTGAACATCAGGTCAAACAGTTCCCTTTTATGCTCCGGATTCAGGGACTCGATTCCTTTATCACGGATATAGAAGAACAAATCCTCAATATGATGAGCGATTGTAGAAAGGGAATTAAATTCCATCATGGCAGAGGAGCCTTTGATGGTATGCATGATCCGGAAAATTTCATTCACGTCATCCGGGGAAAAGTCCCCTTCTTTTTCGTCCTTTACCAGCATTTCATCCAGCTGATCCAACAAAGAATTGGATTCATACAGATAGGTATCAAGAATATTATCCATGCCGTTGTCCATTGTGTTCCCACCACTTTCGTTAAAATATAGTTGTAAATTGTAAATCATAAAGCTTTATTTATTTATCGGCAAAAAACAAAAAAGAATAAGAAAAAAATATGGGAATTAAAATAATAGTTATGGGTTGTGGAAAAGTGCCGATATAAATAAAAAAGCGAGGAAAGGCGGCAGTAACATGCGGGAGCAATTGAGACAGAAGATGCGGGAAATGGTTGCCACCCTTGGAAAAGGGGAAGCGCTACTGGATTCCGGGGTAAAGAAAAAAAATACGGATATGCTGGAACAGCTGCTTGAGGATATGCAGAATTCAGCGATTGCCATTGGAAAAATTATTGAGCAGGAAGAGGGATACGGAACAAAGACAGTGGCAATGCTGGAGGAATACTGCGAGCTGCTCTATGAGTACCTGGCGGAGCAGGAATCCCGGGCACGCTTTAAAATAGGAAGAACGCTGGCCGGAAAGAGGGGAGAAATCAGCAAATGCCTGGAAACGGAATTTGAGGGCACCCTGGTGGCTGTGTTTTTGGTTGGCAGCCGGGAGGGTTGGCATCTTATGGAACCCTTCTGGGAAAGCTTCCGGGACAAAGGACAGCGCCGTCTATTCTGCGTATCAGACACATGGCCTGATGCTTTTGAGGGTATGAAGGCAGAAGACTTTGAATTGTATGATATGGCTGGGGATTGTCCGGATTTTGTGTTCCTGGACGGACCGGGAGGAAAAGCGGCCTGTGAGTTCGGACCGGTCAGGGAAAACGCGGAAATTGTAATCTACCTTCCCCACTGGGAGGGAGGCGAAGGGCCAAAGAAAGAAGACTGTATAAGCCCCGCGTCCCTTCAGTCAGATATTCTTGTAGTTCCGTCAAAACAGACAGGGAATCTTTACAGCCAATACATAAGCTCTCTGGAAAATAGAAAGGAACTGGCGCACAGGATTTATGTGGCCGGCGAGGGGGTCAGCGCCAGGCTGATGAAAAAATGTAAAAATTTTTCTTAACTATTTACAGTTTTTGACGATATATAAAATAAATGTTTTCTACTAAATTATAAGATAAAGGAGAACCACTATGTTTGAAAAGGTGAAACTGAAAACTTATTTGTTAGCAGTATTTTCAGCTATTATTGTCCTGGGAGGCATCCTTACGGCTGTTTCCGTGTTCGGGATGGGGGAAATCAAAAACAGCACCAATAAACTGCTGGACAATACAATTGCCGCAGATATTGCCATAAAGGATTGCCGGATTTATGTGAACGGTGCAGCACGGGACCTGCGGGAGATGATGCTGACGGAAGACAGGGTCTCGGAGGAAAACCTGAAATCTGGGATTAACACAAGGCTGGCGTCTGCCAGGGAAATGGTAGCCCGGTTTAAAAGTGCTCACGGGGAGCGGGACGGGCTGGCGGCAGAGTATGAGGCTACGTTTAATCAGTGGGTTGATATTGCCAACAGGGCGGTTTCGGAGATAGAAAAAGGCAATAAGGAACAGGCAAAGCAGATTATATTGAATGAATGCTCTCCGGTTCTCAGCAGTCTCTCTTCTGTCGCTCATAGAATTGATGCAGCCACAACCCAGGAAAGAAATGAAAGTGAAAAAGCATTTCTGCAGGAAATTACAATCTTCAGGTGGCTGTGCATTTTCACATTCCTTATCGTACTGGTGGGAAGCCTTTTTCTTGCAATTGTCACAACCGGAAAGATTACCGGTATTGTGAAAAAGGTGGAGGAAGTAGTGAACGGACTTTCCAGAGGAGACTTGAAAAGTACAATTGATTACCAGGCAAACAATGAATTCGGCAGCCTGGTGGAGCGCATGAATTTTTCCTTCAAAGAGCTTCTGAAGTATGTGGAGACCATAGACTATGTAATGGGAGAATACGCAAAGGGAAATTTTGCCTGCGTCACGGATGTGGAATTTTTGGGGGATTTCAAGAATATAAAGATTTCGGTCAGGGATTTCCGCTCAAAGATGTGCGATGTGTTAAGCGAGCTGTCTGCTGCTTCTGAACAGGTGAATGTGGGCGCCAGCCAGGTTGCCAGCGGGGCGCAGGCCCTGGCCCAGGGAGCCACCGAGCAGGCGGGAAGCGTGGAAGATCTGTCCGATAGGATTAACGAAATTTCTGGACAGATTTCTAAAAGCGCTGAATATGCCCAGAATGCCAATGTGGTGGGGCATAAAGCCAGTGAGGTTGTAAACAGAAGCCGTGATGAAATGAAGCAGATGCTTGGGGCCATAAAAGATATTGCTGTTGCATCTGAGGACATCCAAAAAATCATTAAGGTGATTGATGATATTGCATTCCAAACCAATATTCTGGCATTAAACGCAGCGGTGGAAGCGGCAAGGGCAGGGAATGCCGGCAAGGGCTTTGCTGTTGTTGCGGATGAGGTGCGCAACCTGGCGCAAAAGTCCGCAGACGCAGCCAAGAATACTACGGAGTTGATTGGAAGATCCTTGCAGCATGTGAAAAACGGGGAGGAACTGGCAGCTAACACAGACGCGGCGTTTGATGAAATGGCTGAGCAGACAACGCAAATATTGGATATGGTAGAAAAAATAGCAGATTCCTCCCGGCAGCAGGCCGATTCTATCGCAAATATATCCCAGGGCATTAAGCAGATATCTTCAGTGGTGCAGATGAACTCCGCCACATCTGAAGAAAGCGCTGCGGCAAGCGAGGAACTGAGCGGGCAAGCCAATGTTATGAAGTCCCTTTTAAACCAGTTCCGGATATCGGAGGACACTGGATATAAAAGCGAGCCGTACACAGCGGAAAAGAGAAGGGAAACTCGGGAGGACATGGGCAAATACTAAATTTCCATGATGAAGCGGGAAAAATGGCTGATTTTTATAGCTGAGAAATCGGGTAACAATTTCCTAAAATAACAAATTTTGCCGAAGCGTAAAAAATACGCTCCGGCATTTTGTGTGAAAATGCCGGGACTTTCCGGCAGTCTTCCAGTTAAAGTTGATATCCATCCTTTTACTAAACTTGGAAATTGGGTTTACTTCCATTATTTGATATACTATAATAAAAAGATAACCCAATAACAAAACTGATTACAGTACTAGGAGGAAAACAACATGGAAGAGAAACTGGAACAGTTTGCCGCTTGGCTGCGTGACAGGGAGCGCAGCAAGAATACGGTGGAAAAATACGTTAGAGATGCCAGACGTTTCCTTGAATTTGCGGGAACAGATGCCTGGGGACGGGAACAGGTGCTTTTGTACAAGGGATATCTGCAGAAAAAATATAAGATTACCAGCGTTAATTCTATGCTGGTAGCTTTAAACAGTTATCTGCTATTTATTGGCAGGCCGGAGTGTTCTGTGAATATATGCCGGGTGCAGAGGTGCCTTTTTCGGGATGAATCCCGGGAACTTTCCTATCGGGAATATAAAAATCTGGTGAGAGCGGCTAATATGCAGAAAAAAATACAGCTGAGCTGTATACTGCAGACCATTGCATCCACAGGGATTCGGGTCAGTGAACTGAAATATATCACAGTGGAAGCATTGAAAGACCAAATGGTGGAAATCGGCTGTAAGGGAAAATACAGGTTTATTCCATTGCCTGCTGCCCTTGTGATTGTCCTGAAAGACTATTGCCGCAAGAAAAATATTAAAAAAGGTAGTATTTTTGTTACAGACAAGGGAGAACCAATGGACAGGAGAAACATCTGGGCAGGGATGAAAGAATTATGCGGTGAGGCCCAGGTGGCGGAAACAAAGGTATTTCCTCATAATCTGCGTCACCTGTTTGCGTGCTGTTACTACGAGCAGAAAAAGGATCTTGTCCGGCTGGCTGACTTTCTGGGACACAGCAGCGTGGAAACAACCAGGCGTTATACCATGGTCAGCAGCAAAGAGGCCTACCAGAAGCAATTGGAACTGGGACTTGTGTTAGATAATAAGATTGAAAAACTTCAAGAAAAGTTAGTATTATGACATAATGTGGATTATGTCATAGCAAAATAGGTTAGAAAAATTACATATTGTAATTACTGTTTCAAAATATGCAGACAACAGAATAGCTCATATATCCAGTGGCTTCTGCCACACCTTAAAGTATGGGAATCCCTTTACTTTTTCCTCGTTTTTTTTTAGTTGCTGCTGTATTTTTTACAGCACGATAATATTTAGTTCCAAGAGACGGTATGGTGCAACTGATACCATGATATGACAATTATCTTAAGATTGCAACATAAAATTTTCAAAATCCCTAAAATTTGTTAAAAATAATAAAATAAGTATTAATTTATGCATAAAATTTCGGCAGGAATTGGTTGGATCCGCCTACGATTTATGACATAATCCACATTATGTCGTAACTTAGGCGGTTTTTTTATTGAGACTTTAAATATTGATTGAAAAAAATACTCATATCGGGTGCTTATATAGATAAAACTTTGTGTGATTTTACAATAGACATCAGTCAGTACTTTTTAAAATGAAATTGTTAATGGCGGTTTCATAAGCATAAGGCCTGATTGTTGCTATATATAATGTTGAAATTAGAAATATAAAGGAGGGGTAATGTGTCAGGATTGTATGGAAATGGAATAGGGCTTACGGAAAAGGTTCTGGACTATTTATGGGGGAGGCAGAACATTACTTTAAATAATATTGCCAATGTGGATACCCCTGGTTTTAAAGCCCGGTATGTAACGTTTGAGGAAGAATTGGCAAAAAAGATTCAAAATGCCGGCGGCGCAGATGGGAGGAAGACCCGGAGCACAATAGCGGAAGCCATCAGGTCAAGCAGGGCAGGACTGCGCACAACCTGGAATGAAACCACCCGTCTGGATGGCAATAATGTAGACATGGATCAGGAGCAGGTGGAGCTTGTGCGCACGGCCTACGAGTATCAGCAGGCGGCAAATTCAATTAACAGTGAATTGAACCGTCTGCGCACTGCAGCCAAAACTTTTTAAGCAGGCATTATTAACAGGAGAAACAGAGGATGGAATTATCAATGGAATTATCAGCAGAATTTATCAGGCCAATGGAGGAGCGGAACTCCGTGCCGGGTATAGGGTCAGCTGAAAACAAAAATGTTTTTGGGGAAAAGAAATCCCTTTTTCAGAACATATTGGAAAACGCCGTGGAACAGGTGCGCATTACCCAGGAAGACGCGGAGAATAAAAAATATCTTTTGGCCACAGGGCAGTTGGACGATGCTCATTCTCTGCCTATTGCTGAGGCAAAAGCAGCACTTAGCGTTGAGGTGTTGGTTGCTTTGAGAAATAAGGCAATAGAGTCTTATAACGAAATCATGAAAATGAGCGTATAGTTCAAACCAATAATGGCAGAAGGCTGGATGGAAAATGCACACTCTAAAGGAAAACTGGCAGAAATTGTCGGATAAATCAAAGAAAATTTTAATGATAATCACTGGAGTGACGGCAGTGGTTGTTGTTTTTGCGGTTATAGCCCTTAAATTTGGCTGGCAGCCAGAATACAGCACACTTTTCACGGGGCTGAATCAGGAGGAAGCCCGGGAGGTGGTGTCGCTTCTTCAAGAGGAAAATGTTGACTATCGGTTTAATGATAAAGAGGGTGCAATCCAAGTCACCAAGGAAAATGTGGATCAGACAAGAGCGAGACTTTTGAGTCAGGGGTACCCCAAGAGCGGGTTTACCTATGATATGTACCGGGATAACGCAGGCCTGATGACAACAGAATCAGATAAAAAGCAGTATACACTTTATGATCTGCAGGATCGTCTGGGCGCCCAGATCCGTTTGTTTGAGGGCGTGAGGGATGCCAAGGTAACAATCGCAGAGGCAGGTGAGCAGAAATACGCTATTTCTGACCAGACCGGCGCGGATGCATCGGCCTCTGTTGTGGTAACCATGGAGAGTGGAAAGGCCCTTACGCCGGATAAAGCGGCGGCCATAAAGAACCTGATTGCCCGCGCCGTAAAGGGGATGAATTTTACCAGCGTCTCTGTTTTTGATGCGGAAACCATGATGGAGATTGGGAATAACAGCGCGGACGAAAGCGGCCTGGGCGGGGCAAAGGATTTGACTGCCCTTACAAGCCTGATTGAAAATAATATCGGGGTAAATGTGCGGCGTGTACTGGAAAAGCTTTACGGTCAGGGAAATGTGGCTGTCTCAGTTAAGGGGACCCTGAACATGGAAAAAATGATTCAGGAAAATACGCAGTATTCCACTCCGGATAAGATTGATGAGCTGGATAAAACCGGTCTTCTTTATAAAGAAGATGTCGTGAATGAAAATTCACTGGCGGCAGATGTGTCCGCCGGGGGCGTGGCCGGTGCTGATGCCAATGCGGATACGCCCAGGTATACAAATAATGATAATACTCAGACGGTGGCGGACAACTATACTAACAGCAGCGCTGCAAGGGAGTGGCTGTATAACACAGTGAAGGAGCAGCGCCAGGTAGAGCCGGGGGTGTTAGAAAATATCACGGTGGGAATTGTGATCAATACGGATGATATGTCCGTAAGCCAGAATGACCTTGTAAAACTGGTTGCCAACTCCGCAGGCATTCCCCAGGATGCGGCGGAGCAGAACATCGCAATCGTGCGTGCGGCAGTGCCCGGCGCGGGCCGGTCTCCTGATACGGAAGCCCAGCCGGTGAGCGCCCAGCCGGAGCAGGCTTTGAATCTTCCTCTGCCGATGGTGATTGCAATTATTTCAGGCATAGTGATGCTTGTGCTGCTGATTCTTTTGCTCATTATCCGCGGCAGGGACAGGAAGAAGGCAAAAGCCGGGGATGTGGACATGGACGGGTTGTTCGACCTTGTGGAAAATACAGAGGAGGAGTTTGTGGCCGGAAAGTCGCCTGGAATAGCTGATGGAGAAGCAGCTGAACCGGGGGCAGCCGCACAGGATGAGGAGATGCGCAGGAACGAAGAAATCATCAATCTTCGCATGCAGCATAGTATGAAGCTGAAACAGAATATCGGCGATTTTGTGGATCAGAATCCACAGATTGCCGCAAAATTAGTGCAGAGTTGGCTGAGAGGAGAGGACGAGGACATTGGCAGAAAAGGCAGTGATACAAGAAGAAAAGAAAAATGAGACAGATATCATTACTGATACCAGGCAAAAAGCTGCCATTGTGGTCGTGTCCCTGGGAGCGGACCGGGCTTCGCAGATTTACAAGTATCTCAGCGAGCAGGATATTGAGGACCTGACCTATGAAGTGGCGAAGATGGGAAAAACTTCCAACAGTCAGGTGGAAAATTCCCTGGATGAATTCTATAAACTGTGTCTGACCCACAAGATGATGTCAGACGGAGGACTGGATTATGCCAGAAATGTACTTGAAAAGGCATTTGGGGAAACAGCAGCCAGAAGTCTTTTGGAAAAAGTTTCCAGAACATTACAGTCCAAACCCTTTAATTTTTTCATGAAAGGAGATCCGAAAGCGCTGCTGTCTTTGCTGCAGCATGAACGTCCCCAGGTAATCGCCCTTATTATGGCTTATATGGATCCCAAGCAGGCTGCTCTGGTACTGGAGCAGCTTCCGGATAAAAAGCGGATACCGATTTTGGAGAAAATGGCTAATATGGACAGGGTATCCCCGGAGGCCATTGCCATTGTTGAGGAGGAAATGAAGCGTAAGTTTGCAACTATTATCACCAGCGAGGACAATATGAATCTTGGCGGAATCGACTTTGTGGCAGATGTTATGAACAATGTGGACAGAAGCAGTGAAAGACGTATTTTTGATGAGATGGATAAACATAATCCCGATTTGTCACAGAATATCAGGTCCAGGATGTTTGTATTTGAGAACATTCTGGATATGGATGACAGGTCCATTCAGCGCTTTGTCCGTGACTGCGATACAAAGGATATTGTGTATGCCCTTAAGAGCGCTCCGGATGAGATGAAGCAGGTATTCTTTGCCAATATGTCCAAGCGTATGGCTGAGACTGTAAAGGGAGATTTGGAGGTTACCACCAATGTAAGGCTTAAGGATGTTGAGGAGGCACAGCAGCGCATTGTCAATATTATCCGAAGCCTGGAAGAAGCAGGAGAGGTCATTATAAAGAAGGGAGGCGAGGATGATAACATCATCGTTTAAAGGCATTGTAAAGCCGGGGGAGGCGAAGGTCGAAGCCTTTTCTTTTCCTGTCCAGATGTCTTTTCCTGCAAAAAAATCAGTAAAGGAAAAGGAGGCAAAGACAGAAGATGTCCATCTTCCTTGCCAGGAGCCGCAAGCGGCGGCCTACATGGCCCTTAATGAGGCCGGAGCAATCATAGAGGAAGCAAAAGCGGATGCCCGGCAAATCCTCATGGAAGCAAATGCGCAGGCTGAAGATATTCTTGCAAAGGCAAGGGAAAACGCAGACAGGGTAAAGAGGGAATCCGCCTCCAAGGGCAGGGAAGAGGGATACAGGGAGGGATATGAGCAGGGCCGGAAGGAGAGCATGGAAAAAAGCAGCAAGGTGATGAGCGCGCAGCAGGACGTATTTCGCAGCAGCCTGGAGAACGCCCTCAGCGCCATTGATGCTGCCAAGGAAAGAAGTCTTGAGAAATATCTTGATGAATTAAAAGACTGCTCTCTTGCCGTGGCGGAAAAAGTGATTTGCGTCAGTCTTAAATCCAGCGGCCAGATTATCAAGAGAATGCTTGTTTCAGAAATAGAAAAACTAAAACGGACCGCATGGGTAAAAATATACATGGAGAAAAGCGATTACAACATGATGATGGAGGCGGACGCGGACGTTGTAAATGAACTGGCCAGGCTGTCGGACAATATCAAATTTATAGTCATGAATAAAGAAAGCAATGGAAGCTGCATCATTGAAATGCCGGAAGAAATCGTGGATATCAGTGTGGATACCCAGATGGATAATATAAGGGAATTGCTGGAAAATATCAAAGTTTAGGAGTGTTTATGTTTAAGAAAATACCTCAGATGGTGTCTAAGGCGGAGGTTGTAAGCCATATTGGGAAAATTGAAAATGTGGTAGGGATGTCCATAGAAGCATCAGGCGGCCGGTCCGGTATCGGAGATATTGTAATGATTTATAACGAAGAGCAGAACCGTCAGGTGCCGGCAGAGGTTGTTGGCTTTAAAGATGGAAAAATCCAGCTTATGACCTATGAACCCACCAGTGGGATAACCTCCGGAAGCTTTGTACGTAACACAAGGCGCAGGCTTAAGGTGCCGGTGGGGAATTTCCTGCGGGGCAGGATCATCAATGCCCTGGGAGAACCTCTGGATGGAAAGGAGGAATTTCAGCCAACCCGGTTTTATACGGTAAACAGTTCCTATACAAATCCCTTAAGCCGGCCGCCGATCCGGGAACGTCTGGAGTTTGGAGTCAAGGCGATTGATGGACTTAATACCATTGGAAAGGGCCAGAGAATAGGAATTTTTGCAGGTTCAGGTGTGGGAAAAAGCACCTTAATGGGAATGATTGCTAAAAATGTTAAGGCCGACATTAATGTGATTGCGCTGGTGGGGGAGCGGGGGCGGGAGGTCCTGGAGTTTGTGCAAAAGGACTTGGGAGAAGAGGGAATGAACCGGTCTGTTTTAGTGGTGGCAACATCGGATCAGCCGGCCATGCTCAGAATGAAATGCCCCCTGGTTGCCACTACAATAGCGGAATATTTCAGGGACCAGGGAAGTGACGTGCTATTGATGATGGATTCCCTTACCCGTTATGCCATGGCCCAGCGTGAAGTTGGGCTTGCCATTGGGGAGCCGCCGATTGCCAGGGGCTATACGCCCTCTATCTATGCCGAGCTTCCAAAACTTTTGGAGCGGAGCGGGAATTTTAATCAGGGATCCATAACAGGGGTATATACAGTATTGGTGGAGGGCGATGACACAAACGAACCTATTTCCGACACGGTCCGTGGGATTCTGGACGGCCATATCGTGCTCAGCCGGCAACTTGCAAGTGAAAACCACTTTCCCGCAATTGACATTGGTGCCAGCATATCTAGATTAATGGTGGAAGTAGTTTCAAAAGAACACAGGATTTCTGCCTCCCGTTTCAGGAATATGATGGGGCTGTATCAGAAAAACGCAGACCTTATATCAATCGGAGCATATAAAAAAGGGAGCAATGGAGCCTTAGACGAGGCGGTTTCTAAAATAGACCGAATGAATCAGTTCCTGGAGCAGGACATTGATGAAAGCTTTGAATACCATGAGACATTGGAATTAATGAAAGAAATTACCGGCTAGGAGACAATACCATGAAACAGTTCCGGTTTGGCCTGGATACAGTCCTTGATTATAAGATGCAGACATTGGAACATTTAAGAACAGAACACGCTGCAATTAACAGAAAAGTCGTCCGCCAGGAGGAAGAAGTGATCCGTGCCCACAGCAGCCTGAGCGGTTATGAAGATGCATTTGACCGGACAAAGGGGACAGGGGCCTTAATTGAACATTTCCGCCTGTATGATATGTGCATTGAACGGATGGGAAAAATTCTGGAGGAACAAGAGAGAAGGCTTGAGGATTTAAGGGAAAGGGAAGAATGCAAAAAGAAGGAGGTTGTGGAAGCTAAGATAGACACTTCCAAATTTGAGAAGCTGAAGGACAGGCGCCAGACCGCGTATAATAAAGAGCTGATGAGAGCGGAAGAACGGTTTTCCGAGGAATTTATAATCCGGAGCGTGGTGCTAAACCGCAGCCAGCACCGGGGATAGGCTGATAATTGCAGCAACTGCTGTTGATTATAAAAATAATAATGAGGAGGAAACGCTTATGACCAAAATTGAGATGGTGCGGATGATAAGGCAGGATAAGAAGCTTTCCAATCCATCAAAGCCATCCGGAAGAAATAATGCGGATTTTTCCCACATGCTCAGCGCAAAGGTTGCAGATTTGAAGGATGCCGGATTGCCGCGGCCGGATGGGAAAGTCCGGGAAAAGGAGGACGGCGGGCAAACAAAACCAAAGGAGGAGCCGGATGCTGATGAATTCCAGACTCTGAAACAGCGCCATGATTTTGCGGCAAGGTTTGAGTGGGATATGAACCAGCCTGTTTTAGTGTGTGAAGGGCTGTTTTTAGAACAGGGTGAAGCAGCACCGGGCCTGGAATCTGCGAAAGCGCAGCAAAGCGGGATTGCAGATGAAGTAAATACGTCCGGCATATTTGCAGAAAACCGGACAACCCCGGAGGAAGCTGCCGTCCCTGGGAAAATGCTTCAGGCGGAACAGGAAATAAAGGGGACAAAGACAAAGGCGGATATGGGACTTCCCATGGATGGGACAGAAAAACTCCAAAAGGCCGGAGCAGGGCATGCTTCCAATGTGCCGCGGCAGGAGGAGGCCAGGGATTTGCAGGAAAGCATCAAAACACAGGCAGATGGACCGTCCCGCCAGGCAGATGGGGAAATAACTGAGACTGCCTTGAGAAAGGAAGAGGCAGTCCGGCCAGAGCAGGCGAGCCGGAAAATGGAGAATGAAGCGCCGGATAAAGCACATTTTGTATCTATGGCGGAGGGCATTAGAGGGGGGGAAGGGGATGCACATCAGGAGGTCAGACATGTCGAGACAGTCAGAACAACCCGACAGGAACTTTCAGCAGATGTTGGAAAAACCATTGCCAACAGGATGCCGCAGAGAAATGGAGAAATGACCATTGAGTTGGAACCGGAGAGCCTTGGCAGAATTATTGTCCGTGTGACTTACGATGCAGACAGGGCATCAGTGGCGCTTATGTCCGCTAATCCCAGGACACTTGAAATACTGAGCCGGGATGCGGGCAGCATTGCAGGAATGATTGAGGAAAAAACCGGCCAGGAGACAGTTGTTTACATACCACAGCAGGAAGCCTATCCTGAGGAATCCGGGAGGGAACGCGGGTCAGAGGGCCGGGAACAAAAGCAGCAAAAAGACAGAAAAAAACAGCAGTCCGAATCTTTTATACAACAGGTCAGACTGGGGCTGGTTTGAGAAGGAGGAAAAATGGCTGATAGTTTAGGGGTAAGCGGCACAAATAACCCATACATAACGCAAACTTATTCAGCATCTTCCAATGAGAAGAATACGCTGACAATCGAAAGCTACTTTAAGCTGCTGGCTGCGCAGCTTCAGAATCAGGATATGACAAATCCCATGAGCAACAGCGAGATGATGGCGCAGATGACGCAGATGGCAATGGTTCAGTCTATTGGCACAATGACAGACGCTGTAAATAATTCTATGAACATTACAACACAGACTTATGCAGCCGGGCTGGTGGGTCAGGAGATTACAGTTGCCGTGACAGAAGAAAATGAATATGGACAGCCGGTGGCCGTGGGTGTGAAATATGGAATTGTTGAGTCAGTGAGCCTAGTGGGAGGAAACCCCATCATCAGGCTTGCGGGTGACAGCACAGATTATTCTCTTTCTTATATAGTGGGAATGGGAAAGATTGATAATCCCTTTGGAGGAGCAGATAAGGGAGAGGAAGAGAAGGTTCAGTTTCTGGTGTAGAGGAAAAAGAAAATATGGAGATAAAAGCAGTAGAAGGCCTGAACTTTTCCAAACATGCCGCTAAGCGGAGTATAGAGCGGGGTATTACAACAGACGGACAGTTTAAGAATACTCTGGAACATGCGGTAGAAGAGGCCCGGAAAAAGGGGGCTAAGGATTTGGCGGTTATTGGAAGCCAGGCGGTTTTTGTTGTAAATGTACCTAATAATGTAGTGGTTACAGTCATGTCCAAAGAGGATATGAAGGACAGGATTTTTACAAATATTGACAGTGCTGTTCTCATTTCAAAATAGGCAGGACCGAAAGGATGCCTGGCAAAGTGCCGGAAGTGCAACAGTGGAGACAGCGGAAAGGAAGATAAAAATGTTAAGAGCAATGGATTCAGCAATATCAGGGCTGCGGGCACATCAGAACAAACTGGATGTAATCGGACACAACATTGCCAATGTGAATACCTTTGGGTTTAAGGCTCAGAGCTATAGTTTTAAGGAGGCCATGTATCAGACAGCCACCCAGTCTACAGGCGGAGTTCAAGATGGCAACACAACGGCGGCCGGTACAAACGGAGCCCAGTATGGATACGGCAGTATGATGGGTTCCATCAGTACAGATATGCTTTCCACCACACCTACCTATGTGGGAGGACTGAACGCATGTATTAATGGTCAGGGTTTTTTTGCAACCCAGGCCATATCAACAAAAGAGATTGATGTAGACGGGGATGCTGCTGATGTGACAGATGCATTAAAGAAAGCGGAATTTGCCTATACACGTGTGGGGCAGTTCCAGCTTGACAGTCAGGGATACCTTACCGATGGAACGAATTTTATATACGGATTCCGCCCGGACGGCAATAAGGGGTTTGAGACAGGCAGTTTAGTGGCGCTCAGGGTCCCCTCTGATTTGAACAATGGGTTTGATGATGATGCGCTTCAGGCAGCCAGTGTGAAAATCAATGAACTGGGAGAGGTTACAGCCACTGTTACGAACCCGGACAATGGCGAAAGCGTCCAGGTATCTTTGGGGAAGATAGCCATTGTAACCTTTCAAAATCAGGAAGGCCTTATGAAAAGCGGAGGAAGCTATTACTCCGCAAGCATTGGCGATAATACGGGCTTTTGCTCCGCAACCATCCCAGGCGGTTCCACATCCAAATTGATGACCGGTTACCTGGAGGCATCCAATGTGGATCTGGCAAAGGAGTTTTCGGAAATGATTACGACACAGAGGGGATTCCAGGCAAATACTAAGATGATTACTGTCAGTGATGAGATATTATCAGACCTGATTAGTATGAAACGATAATAAATTCTCTTTCCGGGGCTGTCTGACGGCGGCCCTGGGAGGATAAGGGCGAAAAGAGAATATTATGATTACAGTAATCCGTTTGAATGGTGAGGCACTTTTACTTAACTTCTTCCAGATTGAATCCGTGGAAATGATACCTGAGACAAAGATTAAGATGATGAATGGGACGTTTTATCTTGTGAAGGACAGCACAGAATCCATTATCCAGCAGGTAAAAGAATTTATGAAGGATTGCTGCCTACATCTTTTGCAGTGATACAGGAGGCATTTTCGTATGGATTTGACAACATTAATAGGAATTGTATGCGGTATTTTTCTGGTTATCAACGGAATTGGACTGGATAAGATTGGAAATTTTGTGGATATATCCAGTATCCTGATTGTGGTGGGAGGCACCCTTGCCGCCACCCTTGCCAGCTATCCTCTATCAATCCTGCTGGATATACCAAAACATATTTTAATATTATTCCGGGGAAAAAAATATAATATTCCGGCACTGGTGGAGCAGATGGTGGATCTGGCCATGGTGGCGCGGCAGAACGGCCTGCTGGCTTTGGAAGAGAAGGCGGAGGAAATCAAAAATCCGTTTTTTAAACAGAGTGTGCTGATGATCGTTGACGCCAATGATCCGGATAAGGTCCGATTTGTGCTGGAGCGGGAACTGGAAAACATGATGGTCCGCCATGACGCCGCAGCCGGGCTGTATGAAAAGGCGTCTGCCTATGCTCCGGCTTTTGGAATGGTGGGTACCCTGGTGGGACTGATTAACATGCTGAAGGGCCTTAATCTGGATGGAAGCGGAGGGGCTTCCAATCTGGGGCAGGATATGTCGGTAGCTCTTATTACTACCTTTTACGGAAGTCTTCTCTCCAATCTGTTTTTCCATCCAATTGCTAAAAAACTGCGTATCCGCAATGATGAAGAGGAGCTTTACTGCTCCACCATTATTGAAGGAATTATTGCCATACAGGCAGGGGAAAATCCCAAATATCTGCGTGAGCATCTTTTGGCTTCCACAAAACAATCTGTTCAGCGCAAGCTGATGGCAAAAGCAGAAAAAGCCCCTAATCCAGAGGCAGGTGAGTAACAATGAAGAAAAAGAAAGGGAACCGTCCCACAGATGGTGGCGGAAACTGGATGGATACATACGGCGACATGGTTACCCTGTTGTTGACATTTTTTATCATGCTCTATTCCATGTCCAGTTTAAGCGAACAGAAATGGGAAATCTTTGTCCGCAGTATATATCCTGAGGATGTGAAGGAGGCCCAGGAACAGATTGATGTGGGCGGAATCATTGACCCTGATGCAGCGGTAGAGGGAATGAAGCCGGATGAACTCACCACGGATGACGCGGAAGATTTAAATAAGCTCTATCTGACCATTGCCCAGAGAATGAATGAGAATGGGGCTGAGGGCGTGACAATTTCAAGAGGGGACGGATACACATACGTAAGCTTTAACGACAATGTGTTCTTTAACGGAAATGAGTCTGCTATAACGGAATCCGGCCAAAGGATTCTGGCTGCCTTCTGCTCGGCAATCAGCCCGATGAGTGATAAGCTGTCCCAGATTAATATTATGGCCCATACGGCTCAGGGGGATCCCAGGCGGCTTAACAATCCGCGTGTTGACCGCATGCTGTCAGCCATGCGGGGGGCGGAGGTATGTATCTTTATACAGGAAAAGAATGTAATCGGACCGGATAAATTAGTCAATATCAGCTATGGAGAGTTCAGGCCGGTGGCTTCCAATGACACCTCGGAGGGAAGGGCAAAAAACCGCAGGGTTGAGATGCTGCTGATTGATGAGGGCACGGCCGAGCGTTCCATAAGCGAATATATTGAAGAGTATAACAGCGGAAAGAATGCAGACAAGACCGTTGTGACAGGCAGTCAGAACGGGAACGCTGACTCTGGGTTTACACAGACACAGCCCTCGCCTGAGAATATAGCCAGCACAATGCCGCCCTCAGGCACAGAGGCTTTTGCAGGCGGGGAGACATCAGAATAAAAGAGTAAAGGTGGTTTCAGCAATGGCAGATGTACTATCCCAAAGCCAGATAGATGCGCTTCTTAAATCAATGCAGAGTGATGGTCCTGAAAAGATGGAACAGTCAGTTGAAAAGAAGCTGGAGGCCGAAGAGACAAAGTACAGTAAATATGATTTCTACAGTCCAAGAAAGTTTACAAAGGACAAAATAAAAATACTGAACAGCGTCTTTGAAAATTATGCCCGTATTCTGACTTCTCAGGTAAACGGAATATTCAGGGTGCTTACAGACATAACCGTGATGGAAGTGCAGGAGCGCAGATACTATGAGTTCGTCAATTCACTTCATGAAAATGACAGTATTACATTGGCGGATGTTGAGATTTCTGACAAGGGAAAGAATAATGTTCCGCTCATGGTTTATGTTACTCCCGGATTGGTCATCACACTGATTAACCACATGCTGGGCGGCGGAGATGAAATTGTGAAGCTGGAAGAAAATTACCATTATTCTGATGTGGAAGTGGCGTTATACCGGAGAGTGGTGAAGTATTTTGTGCAGGCGTTAAAAGACGGTTTTTCCAATTATATCAATGCCAGTTTTGAGGTACAAAGAATTGAAGAAAACCCAAGCATGGTCCAGGAAATCGGTCTTGACGAGACCGTGGCAATCATACTTCTCAATGTGGATGTGGCAGGCATGGCGGTAGAAAAGATAAAAATATGCATTCCAGGCACGCTGCTGGAGTACATGTTCCATCTGATTGACAGCCGCAAGCATATTGCCAGAGGCTATTCTTATGAGGACAACAGAGAAGTGATTATGGATAACCTGCGCTATACGGCGCTTCCTGTAACAGGGCAGCTGGGTACCGTGGAACTGGAGCTGGAGACCCTTTATAACCTGAAGGTGGGGGATGTCATTTCCATGAACAAACCCAAGGATGGAAATGTAAAGATTTTTGTGGGCCGTCAGCCCTGGTTTACCGGAAAGATGGGGGCCTACAAGAAAAACATAGCTGTCTGCATTGAAAAACAGATTTATGAGGAAGCCGAAAACGGAGAAAGTGAAGGGCATCTTAGACAGGAAAATACAAATTAAAGTGAGGATGAAAAAATGGAAAAAATTATGTTGGTAGATGATGCTGCGTTCATGCGGATGATGATAAAAAATGCTTTGACAAAGAGCGGTTACAGTAATTTTGTGGAGGCGCAGGATGGGGCGGAAGCAGTAAAAAAGTATGAGGAGGAAAAGCCGGATCTGGTTATCATGGACATTACCATGCCCAACATGGATGGCCTTCAGGCCCTTAAGAAAATTAAGGAGGGGGATTCGTCTGCAAAAGTTGTTATGTGTACTGCAATGGGACAGGAAAGCATGGTGGTGGATGCCATAAAATCCGGAGCAAAGGATTTTATCGTAAAGCCGTTTAATGCAGACAGGATTGTCCAGACAGTCAATTCCATTTTTGGAAAATAGGGAGGGATACAGATGGCGTTTTTAAGTTCTTTTGATATTGCCGCCTCTGGTATGAGCGCTCAGAGACTCCGGATGGATATTGCCGCGGAAAATATAGCTAATATTGACACCACGCGGACAGAGGCAGGAGGGCCTTACAGAAGAAAAGATGTGCTGTTTGAGAGCTACGGGGCCGGGTCCTTCCGAGAGGCTTTGCGCAGTGCTTCCCTGGGCAAGGGATTTTTAAGCAGGAATGCAGGGGTGAGGGTGGCAGGTATTATTGAGGATGACAGAGAGCTGAAGCGGGTCTACAATCCGGGACACCCGGATGCAGATGCACAGGGATATGTGAATTATCCAAATGTAGATTTATTAAAGGAAACAGTGGACAGTATGTCGGCTACCAGATCCTACGAGGCAAATGTGACGGCATTAAATGCAATGAAGGTTATGGCTCAGAAAGCGCTGGATATAGGGAAATAGAGGTATGGCAAGAAAATGAAAGAGCAAAAGGAGACAAACAATGGGCGCTTGTGATTTTACGGAAATTGAACTGGATGCCATAGGCGAAATAATGAATATCAGTCTGGGGGCATCGGCAACAGCCGTATCTAAAATGCTTGGCGAAACGGTAAATATTACCACCCCTACTGTCCGGGTATTAATGAGAGATGAGTTTGATTTTAAAAAACTGGAACCGGCGGTGGGGGTCGAGATTGCCTATGTAGAAGGATTAACGGGCAATAATGTTATGATGTTTGCCCTGAATGATGTCCGTATTATCGTAGGGATGCTCATGGGGGCGGAGATACCGGCGGAGGAATTTGAACTGAATGAGATTAATATGAGTGCAATATGCGAGGTTATGAACCAGATGATGGGGTCATCCGCAACTGCGCTTTCTGAGTTCTTTGGCTATGCCGTTAATATATCCACGCCGGTATCCTTTCCTGTGGAAAGTGAAGAGTGGTTTAAAGAGCGATTCTTTCCCCAGGGCGAGAAGATGGTAGTGGTACATTTCCTGCTTGAAATAGAAGGAAAGCTGAAAAATGAATTTTTGAATATTATGTCCACTGATTTGGTAAAGCATTTAATTGAGCCTTTTACGGAAAGCCTGAAGGAAAATGAAAGCCAAATCGCGGAGGAACCAGAAGACAGCGGGGCTAATCAGGAACCGGACTCAGCGGAAGAGACAAAAGAGCTGTCAACAAAACGGCAGGAGCTGCCGGTACAGGAGCCGCAGCCAATGGCAGAGCCGCAGCCATCGGCACAGCCACAACCAGTGTTACAGCCGCAGCCGGCAGTATCACCTTCCGCTTTGACGGTAACTCCCGGATATCAGTCAATGCCAGTGGATTCAGGGATGTTGCAGCTGATAAACCAGATGCAGCAGTCTCAGATGCAGATGCTGGAACTGATGAAGGATATGAAGGAAAAGGGAAGCCGGGAAAGCACGCTGATTCATCCTGCCCAAAATAAGCCGCTGGAGGCAGGCGCCTTAAACGGAGAGGAGGAGACCGTAAACCAGGAAATGCTGATGAAGGTTCCATTGGAAATATCCGTGGAGATTGGCCGGACAAAAAAGCTGGTCAAGGATATTCTGGAATTGACCCAGGGCTCCCTGGTAGTGCTGGACAAAATGGCAGGAGAGCAGGCTGATTTATATGTCAATGGCCAGTGCGTTGCCCGAGGAGACATTGTAGTGGTGGAAGACAATTTTGGCATCCGTATCACTGAAATTATTGCCAGGAATTTAAACCCGGAGATTTTATAGTTATGGAACTTTTTTCACTATTCAGCGCCATATTTATGGTGGTTCTTGTGCTGCTGCTGGCCTGGTTGTTCAGCCGGCAGCTGGGCAGCCGTTATATGAAAGCGTCTTCAGTTAAAAACATAAGGATTCTGGAACAAATACGTCTTGGGACAGACCAGCGTCTTCTGCTTATGAAGCTGAGGGAGAGAGTGTTTCTGATTGGAGTCAGTCAGGCAGGGATTCAGATGCTGGCTGAACTGGGAGAGGATTTTAAAGGAGAATATGAGGCCCATATAGGAAAGGAACAGGAGGAAGAAAATGAATGATCTTCTGACAGGGCTTAATGGAGGCAATGTACCGGCTCTGGAATTGATTTTTATGATTACATTAGTGGCGCTGCTTCCATCCATTGTAGTCATGATGACTTCTTTTACAAGAACCATCATTATCCTTTCTTTCACCAGAAATGCAATGGGGATTCAGCAGACTCCGCCTAATCTGGTGTTAGCCGGGATTTCTTTATTTTTGACCCTTTATATTATGGGGCCTGTTATAGGACAAATCAATGAGACCGCATATCAGCCCTATCTGCGGGGAGAGCTTACGCAGGAGGAGGCGGTGGCCCAAATGTCTGTTCCAATGAAGGAATTCATGCTGCGCAACACGGAAAAGGAAACATTAGATCATTTTGTGGAAATGTCCGGAACAGAGATAAGAGAGGATGTAACGGATTATCCAATGACCGTAGTGACGCCTGCTTTTATGACCAGTGAACTGAAGCGCGGATTTATGGCAGGCTTCCTTATTTATCTGCCGTTTCTCCTGATTGATATTGTGGTTGCCACAACGCTTATGTCCATGGGAATGGTCATGCTACCTCCCACAATGGTTTCATTGCCCTTTAAGCTTTTACTGTTTGTAACTGTTAACGGATGGGAACTGCTGTTTTCCAGTATTGTGAGAAGCTTCCGCTAGAGCAATTTTCAAACAGGCTCAAGCCAGGCGGCCGGATGGGAGGTAATTATGAGCAATGTCCAAGTATTGGATGTAATGTACCAGGCATTACAGCTGATGATGAGGCTGTCGCTGCCCTTTTTGATTATCAGCATGGCAGTCGGCGTGCTTGTTGCCATTTTTCAGGCAGCAACGCAGATTAATGAACAGACGATCACGTTTGTTCCAAAGTTATTGGCTATTTTAGGGCTTCTTGGAGTGCTGGGCAGTTCCATGCTGGTAATGCTCCAGGATTTTGTCAGGATGATTTTTGAAATAATAGCCGGAGGATGATAAGGGATGTTTATATTATTTTCTTTAATCGTCATGCGGATGAGCGGGGCAATTGCTTTAAATCCCATTTTTGGAAGGATCAATTTCCCATCCTCTGCAAAAGCCGCTTTTGTGTTCGTATGTTCACTTTTGCTTTACTCCGGTATGGGGCAGGAACTGGGACGCGAACCCTCCGGTCTGATAGAATACGGCGTGATGCTGGTCTCAGAGCTGTTATTCGGGTTTATTTTAGGCTTTGGAATGGAACTATCCGTTCTTGTGGTCCGTTTTGCCTCGTCTGTCATGGATTATATGATGGGGCTTAACATGGCGCAGATTTACGACCCTCAGTACAACTCCCAGATGACCATTACATCAGGATTGTATTACGCATTTCTGATGCTGCTTTTTTTTGCAGTTGACGGCCATTTAAAGCTATTTGGGATTTTTTTCGCCGCCGCCCGTTTCATACCCTTTGGTTCTGTGTCAATAAGGCCGGAGCTGTCGGAAGCGGTTTTGATAATATTCCAGGACAGCATCCTGATGGGGCTTCAGTATGCAATGCCTCTTATTGCCATGGAATTGGTAGCGGAAGTTGCAGTGGGGATTATTATGCGTATGATTCCCCATATTAATGTGTTTGTTATCAATTTTCAGATAAAGATTATTGTAGGAATTTTGATGCTGATGTTTTTATTCAATCCAATGTCGGATAAGCTGAACGTGATAATAGATAACATATTCCGTTCACTTTGGAGTCTGGCACTGATGATGAGGTAATTGTCCGGAGAAGGGAGTGATGAAGGGTGGCGGATCACGGCGGTCAGGAAAAGACCGAACAGCCTACCAGTAAACGCCGTAAGGATGCCAGAAAAGAAGGAAATGTATTCCAGAGCAAGGATATTGCCACGGTTGTAATGCTTTTGGGGCTTTTTTTTGTGATGCGGCTGCTGATGCCGTTTATATACCGCAATATACGGGATTATATGAAGTTTGTGATTGACAGTATCAGCCTGGAACAGGAGTCTGTCCTGGCATACAGGCTTTTTGCAGCCACAGCAATTACATTTTTAAAATGCAGCCTTCCTCTGCTCCTTTCCTCCATGGCTCTGGGAATTGCGGCTCATGGGGTCCAGACGCGTTTTAATATATCATTTAAAACATTAAAGCCAAAATTTGACAGGCTTAATCCTATCAGTGGAATAAAAAAAATGTTTGCTGTAAGAAATGCGGTGGAGCTGCTGAAAAACCTGCTTAAAATAGCAGTGCTGGGAGTCCTGCTTTTTAACCTGATTAAAGGTGATATCGTACAGGTGGCCCGGATGATTGATGTGGAGCCCCTGAATTCCTGTATCCATTTGCTTCAAATGGCGTTTCAGTTAATTCTCAAGGTCTGTATGGTATTTATAATTGTGGCATTTTTTGATTTCCTGTATCAGAGATGGGAGTACGAGAAAAATCTGAAAATGACCAAGCAGGAGGTTAAGGACGAATATAAGCAGACGGAAGGGAATCCTGAAATAAAAGGACGCATACGCAGGATTCAGAGACAGATGGCCCTTAGCAGGATGATACAGAAGGTTCCGGAGGCAGATGTGATTGTAAGGAACCCCACGCATGTTGCAGTGGCCCTGAAATATGACCCAAAGCGCCATGGGGCGCCGGTGGTATTGGCAAAAGGTCAGGATGAGCTGGCGCTGCGCATTGTAAAAGCAGGAGAGGAAAACGGGGTTTTTATGATTGAAAATAAACCCCTGGCAAGAGCCTTATATGCTTCCTGCAGGCTGGACCAGGAGATTCCCGCGGAGTTCTACGGCGCGGTAGCAGAGATACTTATATATATCTACAGGGCCAGCCACAGGGAAGACATGTTCCAATAAAACCAGGATGGAGTTAGTTTCATGAAAAAGATACTTAATTACTCGGTTGTGCTGTTTGTGCTGACCATCATACTTTTATTAATTATATCGCTGCCGGCCGGAATGGTGGATGTTGCAATCATATTAAATATGGCTCTTTCCATGATGATTCTGGTGTCTACCATGACAATCCGGGAACCCCTGGAACTTTCAATTTTTCCATCCCTTCTTCTGGTAACCACTCTTTTCAGGCTTGGCATCAATGTTTCTACAACCCGGAACATTCTTTCCAATGGAGGTTCCTCAGGCCAGATTATAAAAGCCTTTGGTGATTTTATCCTTCGCGGGAATGTGGTAGTGGGTTTTATCATTTTCCTTATTATTGTCTTAATGCAGTTTATTGTCATTACAAAAGGAGCTGAGCGCGTTGCAGAGGTAGCGGCCAGGTTTAACCTGGATGCCATGCCGGGGAAACAGATGGCCATTGATGCGGATTTGAGCTCCGGCCTTATTAACGAGCAGCAGGCAAAGGATCGCAGACAAAAGGTTCAGAGAGAGGCGGACTTTTACGGCGCAATGGACGGCGCCACAAAGATAGTTAAGGGAGACGCCGTCATGTCCCTGATTACAACGGCGATTAACTTAATCGGGGGAAGCGTCATAGGCATCCTTCAGTCAGGAAGCAGCATTGGAACGGTATTAAATACATATTCTATTGCAACCGTGGGGGATGGACTGGTGTCCCAGATCCCGGCTCTGCTCATATCTGTTTCAACGGGAATGATTGTAACAAGAGCTGTCTCTGACGGCAGTCTGAATGAGGATATCTCCAGACAGTTTATGTCACAGCCCTATGCCATTATGATGAGCGGCGGGGTAATGGCGGTCCTGACTTTTATCCCGGGGATGCCTGTACTGCAGCTGCTTATTATCTCTGCGGCTTTAATATCAGGGGGATATTATCTGTCCAGAAAAGTGGCAGAAGCATCCTATGCTCCGGGAGCGGTGCGCTATCAGGAGTCCGAGGCGGTTCAGGAATCCCAGGCAGAAGCCGCGGTGTCCAATGCTGTTGCAGAGGACGAGTATTTCAAGGATGTCAATAATGTTTACACACTATTGACGGTGGAGCCCATAGAAATGGAATTTGGATACAGCCTTATTCCACTGGCTGATGAATCAGTGGGAGGAAGGCTTATCAGCAGGATTGTGATATTCCGCAGACAATATGCACAGGATATGGGGTTTGTGATACCATCCATCCGGCTCAGGGATAGTTCGGGGCTCAGCACCAACCAATACTGCATCAAGATAAAGGGAGAAGAAGTGGCAAGGGGCGAGCTTTTGGTGGATTATTACCTGGCTTTGGAACCGGAACATCCGGAAAAAGAAGTGGATGGAATAGAAGCCATTGAGCCGGCTTACGGGATCCCCAGCCGCTGGATAAGGCCGGAGGACAGGGAACGGGCGGAGCTGTACGGATATACGGTCATTGACCCTCTTTCCGTTATGGTTACGCATCTTTCGGAAATCATACGTCAGCACGCCTTTGAGCTTGTTACAAGACAGGAAGTAATCCGGTTGATTGAGAATGTGAAAAAGACTTCTCCGGAACTGGTGGAGGAAGCCTTTCCGGGCCTTATCTCCTATAATCTGTTTCAGCGTGTGCTCACGGTTCTCTTAAAAGAGGGGGTGCCGGTCAAGGACCTGGAAACCATCATAGAAACCATGATAGAAACCATATCTGAGGCAGGTCTTCCCGTCAGGGATTTTGACGGAATTATTGAGCAGATACGGATAGCGCTGAAACGGACCATTACCAGATTGTACTGCGAGGATGGAAGTATGAAAGTCATTACCCTGGATACGGAGCTGGAACGCACCATGGCAGGCTCTGTACAGAAAGGTGAGAGCGGAATGTATTTGGCCCTGCAGCCGGATATACTCCAAAGTCTTATAAGCCAGCTGGCTGAACAGATGAAAAAATTTAATGGTCTTACACAAAACCCGGTTATTCTGACCTCACAGGTAATGCGGATACATTTTTACCATTTAATCGAGCAGTTTTATCCGAAAGTGCGTGTTCTGTCATTTAATGAGATTGCAAACAATGTGCAGATACAATCAATCGGAAGCCTTAGACTGGAGGAGACCAGGAGCCATATGTGATGATAGCGAAGGTGGTTAAGATGCAAAAGGGAATGGAAGAAATGACGAATGAGGAGCTGTTTGTCCTTTATCAGGAGAGCAGAGACCAGGGAATAAAACAGGAATTAACACTCAGGTATCTTTACCTGGCAAAGTCCGTGGCAATTCAAATGAATAATCTGTACTCTGATTTTATGCAGATGGAAGATATCATTCATGAGGGGGTTATTGCAATCATGAAAGGTATTGACCGGTATGATCCGGAACGGGACAGTAAATTTGAGACGTTTATTTCGCGGCGCATACGGGGAACCGTGATAGATCTTATCCGCCAAAATAACTGGATACCAAGAAATTATCACAAGAACCGTCAGTCCATTGAAAATGCAAGGCAGTATCTGTTTGAAAAGCAGGGGCATATACCTTCTGATGAAGAAATAGCAGGGTATTTGAGGATGAACCTAAGAAAATTTCAGCGGATCCAGAGGATGAGCACCATGATGAATGTACTTTCATTGGATATGATTACACGGGGAGATGAGAACGGACAGGCGGTCCAGGTGCCAAGCGATGATATCGAGGGACAGCCGGAGGATACCTTTTTTAAGGGAGAAACGGTAAAAACATTGGTCGAAGCAGTTGAAAAGCTAAAAGAAAAAGAAAAGCTGGTTATCTCTCTTTATTATGTAGAGGAATTGAGCATGACGCAGGTGGCTCAGGTTTTAAATGTGAGCGAACCGAGGATTTCCCAGATTCATAGCGAGGCGATCCGAAAGCTGAAAGCATACATGAAATCACATCTTGGATAATAAAAGGAGGATGAAAGCAAAATGTATCAGGGATTTTATAATCTGGCTTCTGGAATGCTTACCCAGAGCCGGAACTTAAATGTTATCAGCAATAATATGGTAAACCTTCAAACCGCCGGTTATAAGCGGGATAAAATGGTTTCCAGCACCTTTCAGGAGGAGATGCTTTACCGCACCGGAAGGCGCGGTAAAGGAACGGCTGAACCGCTGGCCTCCACATCAAAGATCCGTACAGCTTCCAGGACTTATGTGAATTATGAGCAGGGAAGCTATGAGCCTACGGAAGGCATATATGATTTTGCAATTGGGGGAAAGGGTTTTTTCTGCATACAGACTCCAAATGGAGTCCAGTATACCAGAAACGGTTCCTTTGCCGTGGATTCTGAAGGATACCTTGTACTGGGGGAAAACGGCAGGGTACTCTCAGCCGGAGGCCAGCCCATCCGGATTCAGAATGAAAATTTTACAGTGGATGATAAGGGGCGTATTACGGTCTCTGAACAGACGGACGGAAACGCGGAACAGATGGATTTGGGGACGCTCCAGATTGTGGATTTTGGGGATTACGGACAGCTTCATAAGGAGGATAACGGGCTGTTCTCCGCAAACCAGGCAGGGACACAGGTAAGCGGGGAAGAAACTCAGATTCTCTGGAAGACGCTTGAGAAATCAAACGTTGACATGGTGGATGAAATGACTGCAATGATGTCTTCCCAAAGAGCGCTCCAGAGCGCGGCCCAGGTATTAAGAATGTACGATCAGATCATGGGGAAATCTGCATCTGACGTAGGAAGGGTATAAGGAGGAAGGAATATGAACCAGTCATTTTATGTGGGAGCCGTTGGCGCCGGAAGCTGCACGGAAAAACTCAGCGTCATTGCAAATAATCTTGCCAATGTCAATAACAATGGATTTAAGCCTAAAACAGCTGTTTTTTCCGACCTGATTAACTACAATCTCAATGATTCCCCAGGCGCGGTGACACAGCTGCAGGCAGGAGCCGGTTCACGTGTTGAAAGAACATATACCAGCTTTGGCAGCGCAGGAATTACCCAGACCGGGGAACTGTATGATTACGCAATTTTGGAACCCAACGCATTTTTTAAGGTCCAGGACCCGGGAACAGGGGCAGTCAGTTATACCAGAAACGGACACTTTCATCGGGCGGAGCGGGAGGATGGCTTTTATCTGATGACAGACGCCGGAAAGCTGGTTTTGGACCAAAACAGCGAACCGCTTAAACTGGACGTAGTGGATGTGGAAGAGCTGCGGGCGGAGATGGAAGAAGAGAATGAAAGGGATGAGGAAGTGACGGATGAGGCCGAGAAACCAATGGTCAGTTTATATACGTTTCAGAATCCCAGCAGGCTTGTGAGCACAGGCAGCCAGGAGTATATTCCCAGGGACGGGGGCGTGGAAGGGGTTTTAATAGAAAAACCGGCCCTGGCACAGGGCGCCCTGGAAGTATCGGGAACAGATATGGCAAAAGAGATGACCAGGCTGATTGAATGCCAGCGGGCATTTTCCTATGCACTGCGCATGGTAATTACATCAGATGAAATTGAGGGAACCATTAACTCTCTGCGGGGATAGGGAAAGCTGATGAAAAACGGTAAAGGTGAGATGGACATGAAGATAAATGATTACGGGGAACTGAAACTGCAGGAGCTGGATGTGATGCGGGAAATCAGCAGTATCGGCACCAGCCATGCGGCCACGGCTCTTTCCAAGCTTCTTCAAAAGGAAATACGCATTACCCTTCCCCAGGTCAATGTCCTGGGATATGAGGACGCAGTGAACCGAATCGGCAATATTGAAGAAATCGTGGCAGCGACCCTGGTTAAAATGAGCGGGGACGTGGAAGGGCTGATGCTGTTTTTGTTTAACATGGAGTTTGCCAATACATTGTTGGAAAAACTCCTGGGAAAACGCTTCTCCAGTTTTGAAGAACTGGACGCTCTCGCTTATTCCGCATTGGAAGAGGTGGGAAACATCGCGATTTGTTCTTATATAAATGCCTTTGCACAGCTGGTGAAGATGGATATTCGGCTTTCAGTGCCCAGCTCCACCGTAAATATGCTGGGCGGTATATTGACGGTTCCTATGGCGGAATACGGATATGAGACAGATAAGCTGATGTATTTTAACTCGGATTTTATTATGGATGAAACGCGGCTTTCAGACTGGCTTTTAATGCTTCCGGATATGAAGTCTTTAAATAATATTTTAGAGAAGTTAGGAGTCTTATAATGCAGGAGAGGGAACTGAGGGTAGGAATTGGAGATATGAAATTTACCAGAGGCACCGGGAAAATCATTACATATGCTCTGGGCTCCTGCATCGGAATCTCGTTTTGGGACCCCTTTTTACATCTGGGAGCGCTTCTTCATATTATGCTTCCTGAACGTCATGACGCAGAGGAGGGGAATGTTTATAAATACGCTGATTCCGGTATCCATGAGACAATCCGAAAATTAAGTGCTTTCGGCATGGTAAAATCCAGAACTGTGGTTAAAATCGCCGGAGGCGCGAAGATGTTTGAAATCCGCAGAAATGCGGAATTTGGAAATATCGGCTCAAGGAATACTTTTATGGTAAAAAAGATACTGCAGGAAGAGAACATGTGGATTTCAGCAGAGGATACCGGCGGCGCCTTTGCAAGGACCATGATATTGGATATTGAAAGCGGTGATGTTGCAATCCGAACAATGGGAAAGCCTGAGCGGCATTTATAGAGGAGGTAACTGATGAAAAAGGAAAAGGAAGGAATTCTGCTTGAATCCGGAACAAATGAAATTGAAATCATGAAGTTTACAATCCAGGATGAGTTTTACGGCATTAATGTGGCAAAGGTCAAGGAAATTATGATGAGTCAAAAGGTAAAATCCATGCCCCATGCCAATCCGTCCGTAGAGGGAATCTTTAAACCAAGGGATACGCTGATTACAGTGATTGACCTGGCATGCTATCTTTCAGGAGCGCAGGTGGAAAAAGGGGCCAGGGATTTATTTATTGTGACCAACTTTAATAAGATGACAGTGGCGTTCCGGGTTCAGGGGATTGAGGGAATCAGCCGCATATCCTGGGGAGATATCCAGAAACCGGATAAGACCATAGCCAATGGGGATGAAAGCATAGCCACAGGGATTGCCCAGTGCGACGGCCAGCTGGTTACTATTTTGGATTTTGAGAAAATCGTGGCCGAGCTTGCCCCGGAAACCACCATTCAGGTTTCAGAGGTAGATGCCATGGGGGACCGGCCTTTGAACGAGGCGCCCATTGTGATTGCGGAAGATTCTGTTCTGCTCAGGAAAATGATTGACGATTCACTGGAACGGGCAGGCTTTACCAATATACATAATTTTGGAAACGGAAAGGAAGCCTGGGATTATCTGTCATCGATTAAGGATGAACCTGATTTATATGAGAGAGTCAAGCTTATAATAACAGATATTGAGATGCCACAGATGGACGGGCACCGTCTCACAAAGCTTATTAAGGATGATTCCAGGCTTAAGAAGATTCCCGTGATTATCTTTTCATCCCTGATTGACGACCAGATGCGGAGAAAAGGAAAGGAGCTGGGAGCCGATGACCAGCTGGCAAAACCGGAGATTGGGCGTCTGGTGGCGACTATGGATAAGCTTCTCAATGAATATGAAGAGAAAAGGGCAAAAGCAAGAGGGTAGTACGGATATGGAGAAGGGGAAGCGCGCCATAGTACGGATTCTGCCAGCTGTGGCTGCCTTTTCACTGTTCTCCCCCTTCTATTCTCTGGCCGCAAAGGGGACCTGGGAACTTCAGGAGGATGGAAAACGGTGGAAATATATGTATTCTCCCGGAGAGCCTGCTGTGGACCAATGGATTGAGGACCAGGGAAAGGAATATTATGTGGATTCCAATGGATATATGCGCACAGGATGGGTAACTGACAGGAAAGACAAGCAGCGTTATTACATGGGGGAAGACGGAGCGAAATGTTTTAATGTCTTTACCCCGGATAACCATTATGTGGGGCCGGAAGGAATCATATTGGAGGAGTTTGACACTTACCGCAGGAAGGTATCAAAGCAGCTGAATGCATTTGTTGCTAAAAAGTCTGCGGATATGGAACAGCCCGGTTTTCTGCTGACGGATTTAAATGGGGACGGATACAGGGATATTGCGGTATTTGACAATGCAATATTGCCTGAACGTGTCTTGCTGGCAGCAGTGTGGATGCCCGAGGATGAAGAACTGGCCGTCTCATCAAAGTCGGACCCCGATGCGGCGGAGAAATCCTTCCTCACCTATAATGCGGAACAGCAATTAACCTATCTTACAATCGTGGAGAACAATGGGAGAAGAAATTATTTTTTCCTGAGGGAAGGGCGCAGCGATTTTGAGCATGTATGGAGCCTGGAGCTGGAACAGGATGACTGGGGAGATCCGGTGTATTATGTCAATGGGGATGAGGCGGATGCAGAGGAGTGGGAGGACGCAGCTGAAATGGCACGGGCCCAGGCAGGGGCGCGGTTTCCTGAAGACCTGCTGCCGGTAAATGAGGAGAATATAAAACGGAAGGTGGATAGCAACCCTTCTGTGAATGAGCTTGCCCTGTGGCAGCGTTAGAATGTATCTGAAAACAGTCCGGCGATTTTGATATGAACATATACGGAAGAAGAGGGAGGGAATATTTTGGCTATTATCATAACTGTTTCTAATCAGAAAGGCGGTGTCGGGAAAACCACTACCTCAGCCGCATTGGCTACAGGAATATCTTCCAGGGGCAGGCGGGTGCTGGGGATTGATTTGGATCCCCAGGGAAATCTGGGTTTCTGCCTTGGGCTTGGTTCCTCTGATATGTCAACAGTGCTGGATACCTTAAAAGGAAAGCTTCCAATACAGGAAGCCATCATACGGACAGAATACTGTGATATCCTGCCCTCTGATATTACACTCAGCAGCAGCGGCCTGGAGCAGGGGAATTCCGGAAGAAAAGAATATCTTATGCGCGATGCCCTGATGCCCGTAATGGAAAAATACGATTATATTATTATCGATACACCGCCGGCGCTGAACCTCCTCACAGTGAATGCTTATGTGGTATCTGATTTTTTGATTATTCCCATGGCGTCCGATATCCTTAGTCTGGTGGGGCTGTCACAATTAAAGGAAACCATAGAATCCGTGCAGGAAAATCTGAACCCTGAATTAAATGTGCTGGGGATTTTATTAACCCGTTTTAACAGGCGGACGCTTCTCTCCAGGGATGTGCTGGAAATGGCGCAGCAGCTGGCTGAGCAGATGAGAACAACTGTATTTGGCACGAAAATACGAAGCGGGGTTGCAATTGCTGAAGCGCCGGCCCATGGGGAAAGCATTTTTGATTATAATCCCCGTTCAGCCGCAGTAAAAGATTATCAGGAGTTGATTGATGAGATTGCAGAGAGGATTCACTTAAAGGAGGCGGCATATGCCAAAGAAAACAAATAAGACATCCCATGTATTGAGCTTGCTTACCAATGGTGCAGACCCGGAGGAAATTTCCGGACAGGATTTGTCCGGAGAAAGAGACACGGAAAAGCAGCAAACGGCGGAGACGGAAGCAGTTCCCATGGAATCCGTGCCAAAGGTATCTCCTTCGGGAGATAAGAGGGTAGTTGTGGTGGATGATCAGGAGGAGTTTATCTCACACAAAATTTTTGATGATTTGGCAAAACAGTTGGAGAACCAGGAAGTGCAGGACAGAGTTCAGGAATCTCAGGACGGAGGGCAGGAACCGCGGGATGGGGACCATGATTCCGGACAGGAGGAATGCCACATTGAAAATGTTATGGAAAATATCATTACGCGTATGGATTTAAAAAAATATATGGAGCAGTACGGTGTGTGCAGATGCAGCCGCTGCTGTGCAGATACAAAGGCATTGATATTAACCAGGCTTCCGTCCAAATATGTAGTGGTCCATGAGGATTCGGTGGCTCCAATGATAGGATTCTATGAAAATAAATTTAAAGTCAGGATTTTCACTGAGATTCTGAAAGCCTGCCTGCAGGTCAAGGAAAAGCCGAGACACGGTTTATAAGCTGAAGTAAACCGTGCATGGGGCTGCCCGGTCAGGGCAGCACAGAAGTAATACATAAGATAAAGAAGAGTTCCAGGGGAGGGATGCTAATGTTGAAAAAACGTTTTGGTATAAAATCACGGTTTTTGACTGGTATTCAATGCAGTGTGGGAGTAGCGGTAATTGTAATTTGTGTTCTGACAGCTGTGGTTACCAGTAATGGCGATACGGAAATGGCAGGAGAGGATTTAACAGTAATTGTACCATTAGAGAAAGATGTAATCGCACCCGTATCGGATGAAAGCCAAGGGGCAACTTCTTTGATAGCTGAGGAAGAAGAGACAGAAGAATACCTGGGAGAGATGGAGATAGCTGCTTACTGTAGCTGCGAAATCTGTATAAAGAAGTCCAACGGCTATCTTACCTATTCCGGGCAGAGGCCTGTACAGGGGATTACTGTGGCCGCCAATCTTGAAGTTTTCCAGATAGGAAAAAAATTAAGGATTGGAGGACATGTATACGAAGTGCAGGATAAGCTGTCGGCCAGAGCCAAAGAAAAACTGAGCCTGTATTTTGACAGCCATGAGGCAGCCCTGGCCTTTGGAAGGGCAAGGCTTCCGGTATATATGATTCATCAGAAGGAAACCCATGAAGGGACGTTGTTAGGGGTATTTGATATTACCGGTTACTGCAGCTGCGAAGTGTGCTGCGGAAAGAAGGAGAAATATTTAACAAAAACAGAGACCATACCAAGAGCCGGATATACTGTGGCGGCTGATCCAAGCATTCTGGAAATGGGTACAAAGGTGGAAATCGGTGGGATTGTCTATACAGTAGAAGATACAGGGGAGAGTGTGACAGGCAATGTGATTGACATTTATTTTGATACCCATGAGGAGGCGGTCAGATTCGGAAGGCAGAGAAAGGAAGTTTACTTAGTTCAATAATAGGAGATTTTTATGGAACGATTAATCTACGAAGGCCGTTTTCTTGTCAATACAGTAGGCGGGATTATACGTCAGGATGATTTGCGGGTAATGTACGGCAGGGTAAATTGGGAAAAAATGTTTCGGGAGGCGGATTACCATAAAATTGCCAATATCATATATTTAGCTTCATTGGGAAACGGCGACAAAATACCGGATCGGTGGAGGAAACGGTTTTTTGAACGTTATCAGAGAGCCCTGGTTTTTGGAGATGTGTACAGGGAGGCGCAGCAGGAAGTTCTGATGATGATGGAAATGATGAACCTTCCCTGCTTTGTTATTTCTTCCTGTGCGATCCGCGAATTATACCCGGTTCCGGAGATGGCGGCCTGTGGCCTGCTTAAGATTTTGGTGGATGAAAAGAGTTATGTTCTGGCCAAAGGATATATGGTGGATTTGGGCTATGAGACAGACTATTCTTATAAGGGATATGGAGAACATATGAAGAATGCAGCCGGCTTTGACATGGAAATTTATTATAAGCTGCCTTTTCACACCAGGCTGTATGATAAAAATATGAAGCTTATGCTGGAGACCGTGCCTTTTTGGGGCAGATATAAATATGTGAGGGGCTTTTCCCTTGAAAATCAATTTGTGTATATGCTGGCAAGCGCGGCTTACGCATATGTAACGGATTCGCTTTTAATCCGCGATGTATTGGATTTGTATGTGTTTCATCGGACGTGGAAAGAAAAAATGAATGAAGAATCCATTGAGAAAAGAATGGAAGGCTTCCGGGTTGATGAATTGGGAAAGAAAATCCTTCAGATTGCATATATGTGGTTTGGAAGCAAAGACGAAAAGGTATCTGACGGCCTGCCTGAGGATATAAAGGTGTATGATATTCTGGAGAACCGGGTTTTGAGCAGAGGCCTTCTGAACAAGGAGACGGACCAGCAGGCATTAAAACTGGAGCGTTTAGTCCAACGGGAAATTAATAGGGAACAGTTCCGGGAAAGGAGGGCTGCTTTCACTGAAAAGTGGAGAAAGAGACAGAAAGACATAGGACGGATATTGAGATGGGTATTTCCGGAATATAAATATATGTGCGTTATCTATCCCATACTGGAGTATTTTTCAATTCTTTTGCCAATCTGCTGGATATGGAGGGGAATACGGCAGTTAAAGGGATTGCTCATAAGCAATCTGTTTAAAAAAAAGAAGCCGGATTGATATTATTCCCGGACTTCCTTTCTGTGCTGTTCTAATATCTCCTGCAGGGAATGGATGGAACTGATGGAAGGCAGAAGAGATGCTTCGTTTGTTTTGGCGGCAATGGCCAACTCCTCCCGCATGATTTTAATATCTTTGGGGGCGTCAATCGCCAGACGAACCCCCATAGATGAAGTTTCAATGACTGTAATTCTGATATAATCTCCTATTAAAATACTTTCATTCGTTTTCCGGTGCAGTATCAGCATGGTATTTACTCCTGTCCTGTGTTTTTTTTGTAATGCTGGAAAAGGTATTCAGCTTATGGCGGTATCCGTAATTGGTATTTTCTAAAATTACCTGACGGGCCGCTTTTGTTTTAGGATTGATAGCCAGCGGGCATTTGAGGTTTACAGTGTCCTCAAGGTAGTTGTCTTTTATAACACATACTGCATAGTAGGAAAGCTCATTGCAGTCTTCTGTATCCAGTGCGGACAAATCTTCCTCTGTAAGGACAGGGGAATAATCCGGGCATAGAATGGTTGGCGCAATGACTACAAAAGCCACCTGGGAGTTTTCAACGGACTGCATTAAAAGCAGGGAGTCATTATCCTCATCCAGGCGGAGAGGAAGAAATTGTTTAAGTTCAGGGAAGCCAAAGAATCCTTCTGCCATCACAATTAAATCGGACGGATTATATTCGGTTTCTCCATAATAGCCGGTTTGCGTTTTCATGAAAAGTCTGCCTTTCTTTGCTGCTGTTTATGCTTGTATATCAATCGTACTTCCCATGGCATTCTTACGGGGAGGCACATAGTTAAATTCACCGGTGTACTCAAAGTGAATTTCAGGGTACTGTGTCACAATTGTTACGGTCAGGGGCGGGATGTAAGAAAGGTCGCCTTTTGATATGCGGAATTCAAAAGCCTCTCTTTGTACCAGGTATTCTGAAACGGTCTCCATGGAGGCTGTACCAGGTGCCGCGGACTCCTCAGCGTCAATTGAAGTAAAACTGGCTATTGAGACAGAAGGATAGCCGGATACAGAGGCTGTGCCGGAACCCAGGCTGTTTTTTTGATGAACAGTCTGGAAGGCGGATACTCCCTGGGGAAATCCGGCACTTTGTGACGGGACGGGAGCAGGGGAGCCGGAAGGGAATGCCTGCCTGACCTGATTTATAAAATCAAAGCCGGAATAGCTCCCCCTGCCGCGATGTTGGTGCTGGTATGCGCGATGAAGGGACAATGCTTTTTGTCGCTCTGCTGCCACCGTATCAAATGGAATCAGACGGGCATTCTGTGTAAAACGAATGGATTCAAAGGGTATCGAAGTAACCTTAATAAGCGTTCCCATGATATCACCTCCAGTCTGAACATGGGAATCAGCGCATAAAATCAAACAATGATGTTCCTATCATATACGAACCAACCTTGAGCGCGGCATTGTAGGATTGCTGATAGGAATACATTTCAATGATTGAATCATAGGGATCCGCCCCCAGCTTGTTTTTGTATTGCTCGGTCAGGCTTATCTTGTCTGTTGTCAGCTTATCCTCCACATTTTCCAAAATGGCATATTTGTTGCCCAAATCACTATACACCGTGCTGAGTCTGTGCTCGGACACAGTCATTGTATCCATGATTGCCCCAAGGGATTCTGAAAATTCGGTTTTGCTTCCTCCGTCCATGTAGCCGTTTACTGTTTGCACGGCCTGCCCCACTAATCCAATGGGGCTGTTGTTTAAAAGATCCTTTATTTGATTTCGCAGGCCGCCCGGATCCGATTGGTCCATTGCTTTTACAGCATCGGAGGACAGGCCGGTGATAGCGTTCAGGCCGCCTGTATAGGTATCCATCAGGGTTTCGCGGTCAGTGATTGTTCCATAGCCTATATCCATCCTTCCCTGTTCTTTCATGGAGCGGACAATAGCATCAAGCGTCTGGTCTTCATCCAGGGCAGCGGACCCTTTGCTGCCGCTGAATTCATACTTATAACTTCCGTCCGCCTGTTTTGTCAGGGTCATCACCATTTTAGTCGCATCCGTATCACCGGAAAATCTGTGGGTATAAGTCAGGGTCTTTCCATCTGCGCTGAGGGAAAAGGGAGCGGTGGACACATCATTCCCTCCATAAATATAAAAATCCTGATACTGGGCATTTAAATCATTGGCCATGGTCTGCTGAAAGGCCAGAAGCTCATCCTTGGTAGTCTGCACCAAGCCGGGATCGGCATTGTTTGCATCATTAAGGATATATTCTACGCGGCCCTTTGCTTTTGATAACCGTGACTGAATATCCCGGATGCCCAGCTCCTGCTGATACAGGCGGTTTTTTACATCGGGTATTAGGTTCAATTTACTCAGTGTATCCAGATACTGGTTGTCGATTTTTTTCCCCTCATAGTAAGCAAGGGGGTTATCAGCAGCCTTTTCATAAGCCTTTCCACTTGATATCTTATTCATACTTTTATTAAGACGGCTGTGGACATCGTTAACAGAACCGCTGAAATTACGGTAAGCCGCAGTAGTTGTAACACGCATAATAAACAGTACCTCCTTCTCTATATTATCTGCCTACCAGGCCGGTATTATTAATCAATGTATTAAGGGCCTCATCTAAGACTGTCATCAGCCGTGATGCCGCATTGTATGCAGAAATGTAGGACATCATATTGGCTCCTTCCTCATCCATGCTGACGCCGGAAATAGAATCCCTGGAATTCTGAATGCCGTTTAACACGGTAACGTCTGTTTTCAGGGTATTGGAGTTATAACTGGAATCATTGGCCAAGACTGTGGAAATATTATTCATATAATCAACAAATGTTTTGTTATCCAAATCCGCATATGTATCCGTCATGGAATTGAGCATATCCAAAATGGTGTCTGTGGGATTATTCCTCATTTCGTTAATATGGGCTTTGCCGCTGATCCAATCCTCACTTATACCGATATTAAGTGCCGTAATACCTGCCGTGGAGTTGTTCTGCTTATTGGCGAGAAGTACTCCGCCGCCTTTGCCGCCTGGTACAAAATCGTTTTTATTATTAATTCCATTTATGGTATCGGCAAAGGTTTTAGCCAGGGTATCCAGCCTGTTCATATAATATTGATAACCTCTTACATCATCAATAACAGCGGTTTGGTTAATCGGATTACCGGTACCGGTTTTTCCAAGCATATCAAGACTGGCCTGAATGGAGCCTCCGGACAGCTGGACTCCGGAGGCAGAAGCGGATGCAGACCGCGTCCCGCTGGAGGCGGCTGCCGTAAATTTCACAGATGCCTTTGCGGGATTATCCTGACTCCCCCCGTCAATGGAAAGGGAGCCGTAATTTTTGCCTTTTGCGCCCTCTGTCCCGTTGACAAGGGTGAGGCGCTGATGACTGCCGTCAGCAGCTGTATAAAGGAGTTCCACCTTCAGGTCGTCCGGCCAGTCCTTTCTTCCTATAATATTGCCGTAGTGGTCGTATTCATATAACTCTTCCGGGGCCTCTTCCATGGTAACGCCGTCCGCGCCCAGTTTAACGCCGTCATGGTCACTGTCTTTAAAGTAAGAAATCTCAATATGTATATAGCTGGAAAGGGTATCCAAAAGATTGTTCCTCTCATCCAGCAGCTCCAGACTCTGCTGTCCGAGAATCTGGTTTTGTTTAATCTGCCGGTTTAAATCCCCAATCTGCTGCAGAATCTGGTTGACTGTGTCTACAGCTCCATTCTCGCTGGTGCCTTTACCGTCCAGCTTTGAAAATTCTGATTTTTCAGCAGACTCAATCTGCCGTGCAGCGTCATTTAAAAGATTGGTGAGTTCGTTCATGCGGGAACGAAGGTTGCTTTCAAATAATGTGTCATGAAATTTGTCTAAATCCTGCATGTCAGTGAGGACGGCCTGAATATCGTCAATGGCCGTGCGGATCCCATCTATATTACTTTCATCAAAGGGCCTTGAAAGAACGTCCAGGGAGGTCTGCATGGATTCGGCGTAGCCGGCCTTTTTCATCTGAGTCCGGTACTGGGCGTCCAGATACGGGTCGCGTATTTGGGAAACCTTGTCCATGTGGACGCCGAAACCCACGGCTATCTCAGAACCGTTCATATAATGGGCAATGGGCTTTGTATAATTCAGGCTGGAGGTTTCCAGCTGCTGGCGGGTATATCCCGCCGTATTCATATTTGACAGATTCTGTCCGACTATATCCAGCCGCTTCTGATTCGCCTGCAGGGCGGAAAGAGCAGTGGAAAAACCGGCAAATGTAGCTCGTACCATATATCATGCTTTCCTTTCAAATAGTTGGTTTGCCTGTCCATGTTTCAAAAGGGCCTGCTGAAACTCAGCCAGACGGAGGGTAATCATCCGATCTGCGCTGTCCTTGGCATCCAGCAGAAGCTTAAGTTCCCTGTCCAGGTCTGTAAACAATGGAAGCAGGCGTTCCTTTTGCGCTTTGGGTAATCCGGAAAGTATCTCGCGGAACGTAAGGTCTTTCCAGCCCATGGCTTCCATACCGCGAAGCCTGTTCTGCTCCAGGCCCCGCAGTTTGAGAAGAAATACCTGTTCCTGTTTTAAAAATCCATCCATTTTATCGTGCCGCCCTTCCGAAGCGGAAATTGCTTTCTGCTCTTCGATCTGCCGGAGTTCCTTCACGGCATCCGTAATCAGAGTGATGGAACAGGCGAATTCATTCAGCGTGTTATCCATATTCCCTCCATTTTTGTTACCGGTAGCCAAGCATATGTTCAGCTATGCGCCTGGAATCCGGCGTATAAGTTCCGGCATTGATTTGTTGTTTTAAAGAGAGGATCCGTTCCCTGCCTGCGCCTGCTTCGATCTTAACAGCAGTTTCATGGGCCAGGGCGCGGGCAAAGGATGCGTCATCCGGAGAATGAGAGGACTCCTTAAGGGATACTTTGTCGAAATCACATGTCATGCGCCCTACAGATGCTTTAGACGGATTTGCAGAAGAAGCGGGAGAAACGTAATCTAATCCTCCGGCTCTGTTTATATATGGTTTAATATTCATAAAAACCTCCTTCCCTTTATGGATGAATCCATTATCTCACAGACAAAACCAGATGTTTTGCCAGAATGAAGCTTCCGCATGTTTATTATATCGGCTCTTTTTTGCAGATAATAAGGCCTGAGTGAAAAACTATCTAAATATTTTTTTAATATAATGCTAATGGAAAATGAAAATATGCCGATATTAAAATAGGAATAGAATGGTCTTTATTCATGGAGGTATTATGGCAAATATTTTGCAGGTAAGCAATATCCCTGTCAGGCCTGACAGAAATATGCCGGACGGACAGAAAACCGGAGGCTATGAGGAAAGCCAGCAGGTTCACAATCCGGTGGATATATCCCGTGTTGTACGGGCGGACGGACAGGAAACAGAGGACGCAAGGAATACGGCATCAGGGAACGGTTACAGCGTTATAGACTATGAAAGCAATTACGGAGCTTTTATTAAAAAAATCGGAGAAGGGGTTCAGACATCCAGGCTGTTGGAACAGCTGTTTGCCGGAGAGGGGACCGGTCTTTTATCAGGGGATGCGGCCGGGTTGGGAGAACTTGTGGAACAGATGATGGCCTCAGTCCGGCTGGAGACGCCGGAAGAGCTTTTATCCTTTTTTAAAGAACAGCAGTCTGTGCAGGCAAAGTTTTCAGGTGCCTTTTTTGACGGGCTGAGGAGTATCCTGGGACAAGGGGCGTCTGACAGCTTAAGGGAAGCCGTCCTTTCCTTTTTAAAAGTTTATAATGATTTTTCATCAGGGGAGCATTATCTCCATCAAATGCGCTCCATTGCGGAGGATATAAACCAGCTGATGTTTCGGGGCTTTCGAGATGAGTTTGAACAGATACTGGATGGCATGGAGTGGGGGGCTGAAAATGGGGATACGGCTGCTAATACAGCGGTTTTAAATAACAGCCTGATTCCCTTTTTATCTAATTACATATCCAGAACACATGACTACGGGGCGGTCAGAGATGCAATTATGCTGTTTGTTTTCCATGCGGTGCGGTATGAGAACGGAAGCAGGGACAGGCTGGCTCAGCTATATGAGCGCATGACCGGAAACCGTGAATATGAGCGTTTTGACAAAAACGGAGGGGATCAGGATCTGTCCCGGATGTTGGAGACCCTGAAGCAATCAGAAAGAGAAAGGGCTTTTTCCGATGCGTTTGCCGCGCTTCTTTTAAAGGGGGCAAAAGGACAAGGGGGATTGGAGAATGTCCAGCAGTTTCATAACGCGCTGGACGGAATGCTTTTGAATGAGAGTGTGTATATGCCTGTTTTGCATTTGCTGCTCCCTTTCAGGTTCAGGGAAAAGGATGTCATGTCGGAATTATGGATTAATCCGGATTCAGAAAAAGAGGGGGATATGGGGGGACGCAGGATTAAACTGCTGCTGAAATTTGATGTGCAGGATTTAGGGGGATTTCAGCTATTTTTGTCCCTTCAGGACAGGAAGGTGGACATGCAGCTGGATGTTCCGGAAATTTTGGTTAAAAAGCAGGATGTAATCCAGAAGGGCATTGCCGAGATTTTTAAGAAAAACGGTATGGGAGTAAACCGTTTTCTGGTAAAGGGAAAAGACAGGGATATAGAAATCCAGGATGCTTTCCCGGAAATAAGAGAGAGGGGGCATGGAGTCAATGTCAGAATTTGACAACCTAATTAAAAAAAGAGCGGTTGCTTTAAAATACGATTCAAAGAATAACCGGGCGCCGATTATTGTAGCTTCCGGAATGGGGTATCTGGCGGAGAGAATTACAGAAGCCGCCGCTGAGGCGGGAGTACCTGTATACGAAGATGATTCCCTGGCAGTCCTGCTGAGTCAGATGAAACTGGGTTCATCCATACCGGAGGAACTGTATCAGGCGGTGGTGGAAATATATTTGTATTTTTTGGATTATAAACCGGAGGAGGGGCTATGAAAATACGGCGGATAGGAATGGCTCTGGCCATATGTTTTCTGATGCTGGGAATGCCGTCAGAGGCAGAGGCGGCAGCCAGGCCCATCCATACTGTCAGCGTGAAAGTGAATTCCAAACTGGAACCGGGAGGGCGTCTGCCTTCAATCGGGATTGGGACCCGGAGCCTGAAGGACGGGGAAATAAGTGTTTCGGGCAGCAACAGTAAATATCATGTGACGGAAGCTGAGTGGGTGGACAAGGGGGATAAGGTAATCAAAGCCGCGGATGAACCGCGGATGAAGGTGACTCTTGAACCTGCTGAGGTGAGTGAGGATTACTTTCTGGCAAGCTATAAGAAATCAGACGTAAAAGTCAGCGGAGGAACATTTGTATCGGCAAGGCGCGATGGAGACGCCCTGGTTGTAACCATTCGGGTAAACGGCGTAAAGGGAGAGTATGACCCGCCCCCTGATGCATTCTGGCATGAAGATAACCTGGGGGAAGCCAGGTGGGAGAAGCCGGAAAATACCTCGGGATATTATGAGGCGCAGCTTCTGAGGGATGGCAGGACAGTTTATAAACTGGCAAAAGTATCGGGCCTGCGCTATAACTTTTACCCCTACATGACGGAAAAGGGCATGTACAGTTTTAAAATCAGGACCATACCGGAGACAGAGGCACAGGTAAAGTACGGGAAGAAAAGTGAATGGATTGAATCAGGCGGGCTGGAGATTACGGACCGTTATGTTTCCGATGGAAAAGGACAGCAAAACAGAGAAAGCACAGTGGTAAGAGGAACAATGGACACCGTTGGATGGACAGAAGAAAACGGCATCTGGAGGTATCGTTATCCCAGCGGAGAATTGTGCCGTGGAAGATGGGCTGAAATAAACGGGTACTGGTACTATTTTAATGTGGACGGCATTATGCTTACGGGCTGGCAGCAAATTGGAGGCAGGTATTATTACTTATATCCCAATGGACAGATGGCGGTGGGCTGGGCCAGGCTGGATGGGGTTTGGTATTTCTTTTGCACTGAACAGGAAGGAGAGAACCCGTTAGGCAGTATGGTGCAAGGAGGCTGGAGAGTAATAGGGCCGTATTATTATTATTTCAATGATGACGGCTCCCTTTACACCGGCTGGCTGTTTAAGGACGGACATTGGTATTATCTGAATACAGTGGATAACAGCCTTCTGGGAGCTATGTTTACCGGATGGATTAAGAGGGATGGAAAAACATACTTTGCGGATTCAAACGGAGAAATGGCTGAAGGATGGTGCCAAATTGACGGAGCCTGGCATTATTTTTATCCGGGCTCCGGGGAAATGGCGCATAATACAGAGATAAACGGATTCCGTGTAGATGAGGACGGTATCTGGAGATAAGGAGACAGGGATGAAAAGAAGATATTGTCTGATGCTGGCATTTGCAGCGGCATGTATGGTTACGGCAAAGCCGTGTATTTACGCGGAGGGAGCCCAGTCCAGCGTGATTGAGAAGGTTTCGGTAAATCTAAAAACTGACTATGGGGAAGCGGGAGTAATTCCGGAGCCGGTAATCACTGTAAGCACAAAGAGCTGCACCCTGGAGGATATTCAGTACAGGACAGACTATGAAAAATGGAAACCGGGAAAAAAGGTGAGGATAGAAATCACGTTAAATGCAGATGAAGGGAAATATTTTCCTGTTTCCCTTAACCGCTCTGAATGTAAGGTAACGGGAGCCAATTTTGTGTCGGCCCGCGCCCTGGAGGATGCGAGACTGCAGATAAAGGTGGATTACAGACCTGTTTCCGTATTGGGAGAGACAGAACGGGCAGGCTGGAGCAGCAGTTCCAAAAAGAAGGCGGTATGGAAATCAGTGGAGTATGCCCCAGGGTACACGGTAACGCTCTATGGGGATAATAAGGTAGTAAAACGGATGACAGTGGAATCCAACAGTGCTAATCTTGCGGAATTTATGGAAGATATGGATAAGACATATTATTATGAGGTCAAGGCTGTTCCGGTTACTGCGGATGAAAAGAAGTATCTGAAGGAAGGGCAGTATGTATCCTCCACATCCCAGGAGTTTGACTGGGATGACTATGAGGAGGAAGAAAAAAGGACACAGAGACCGGACGATGGAGGGGAATTTAAGGGGGATTCCTACATTATGCCTGATGGAAGCAGGGTGTCCAATACATGGAAAAAGGTTTCAGGCAAGTGGTATTTCTTTGACAGCAGCGGAATCCGGGTCAAGGGCTGGGTGCAGACAGGAGGCAGATGGTATTACATGGACCAGAACGGCGCTATGTGCACGGGCTGGGTTTCACCTGACAGCCATACCTGGTATTATCTGAATGAAAATGGGGAAATGCAGACGGGCTGGGTGCAGCCCTCCCCCGGTTCCTGGTACTATTTGAGGGAAGACGGCCTGATGAAGACAGGATGGCTGTTAGACGGGGAACGATGGTATTATCTAAGAGAAGATGGAACCATGGCTGTGAATACAACTGTGGATGGATGGCAGATAGGGGCGGACGGCGCAGCATACTTGAATCCCTAAGGACCACCGGAAAGCGTAAATACCATAGAGAGGAGGACTGATTTACCATGGGATTAATTTCAACCGTGGCGGAAGCGGAGTCATTCCGTTTAAGGGCAGGCGAAAGCGGGAAGCGGGAAAAGAACAGCTGTGAATTTGGAAATATATTAAAGAACAGCGCAAAAAACATGGCAATGGACGCTATATTTGAACAGGCTGGAAAAACATTTGGACTGTCGCCTGATCTTCTGCGGGCAGTGGCCAAAACAGAGTCTGATTTTAACCCGAATGCAAGATCGAAAGCAGGGGCAATGGGCGTTATGCAGCTGATGCCGGGCACGGCCAAAAGCCTGGGAGTTACGGACCCATATGACGCATGGCAGAATATTATGGGAGGAGCAAAATATTTGAAAGAAAACCTGGATCGCTTTAAGGATGTGAAGCTGGCGCTGGCCGCATACAACGCAGGTCCGGGAAGTGTGCAGAAATATGGGGGCATACCTCCTTATGAGGAGACACAGAATTATGTAAAAAAGGTAATGGGATATATGGGGGAAACCCTGACGGCTGACCGGGATGTCAGAAGTCCGTATAAGGGCATAGATGGGAACGGCATGGCGGGGAATAGCAGTTTCCTGACAGGCTCTGACGTGTACAGAGACTGGGGCGGAAACAGCCTGACAAACACACCAGGGGTATTTGAAAACCTGTCTTTCCGGCAGCAGGGGGATGAGATTGTTATGGATAAAGAGAGCTTTAACAGTCTGATTCAGATTCTTCGCATACAGATGATGATGGATGCAGGAAGGAAAATTGGAGTCATGGAGATTTGAATTAAATGGAAATAAATGAAAGAGATGCGGTTTTAAAAAATTGCAGCCGTTGTGCTGTATATAATCATAAAGGAAAACGTCTTGCTGAAGCCAGGGTGGTACATACAAATAATAAAATTTCCCTTTTTTTCACCGAATATGGGCTTCCAGACGGACGTTTTAGAACAAGAGTGGATTTTTTTGATAAAAGACGCGGGATGATTATAACGCTGAGCGAGGTTATCATACACAGGAATCCATCCTTTCCTGAGGAGGCGGAACCCTGGGCTGCGGAGTGCGTTATACTGGATGTAAAGAAGGTGGTGCAGCGCCAAAAGGATATCCGTGTAAAAATAAACATAGATATTAAATTCAGGAAATGCAGCGATGGGTCTGCCTTTTTCGGGACAGTCCGGAATTTATCTGCCGGCGGTCTCTATATGACAACCAAAAAGCTGCTGTTAAAAGGAGAAAAGATTGCTTTTTCCTACAACTTCCGGACACTGGAACGCCCCTTTGAACTTGAGGTTTTACGGGTGGGACAGGCCGGAGGAAAAGGGTATGGCTATGGCTGCCGTTTTGTAGGGCTGACAGACGGCGGAGAAGCGGCGATTCGAGGCTTTGTATACAAGAAACAGGGGGAAAAGGGCTCTGAGAAGATATGAAAATCAATCTTGTGATGATTGTAAAAAATGAGGAGCGTTCTTTGGGACAATGCCTGGAGCAGGCCGGAGGGCTTGTGGATGAGATTGTAATAGCCGACACAGGCTCAACGGACCGTTCAGTGGAAATTGCCAGAAAATATGGAGCAAAAGTGTGGGAATATGGGTGGAAAGACGACTTTGCGGCAGCCAGGAATTTTGCTCTCAGGCATTCGGATGCGGAGTGGAATCTGATATTGGATGCGGATGAGTATCTGCTGCCTTGCAGCAGAGAAAAACTGGAGCGGCAGATTTATGATTATTCCTCCAGATATGGTGGAAGATGGATCGGCAGCCTACTGCGCAGGGACTTTTGGAAGGAGGAGGGGAGGAAAGAAAGCAGTCTAACTTATCTCCCAAGGCTTCTTCCAAGAAGGGCCTGCTATTTTGGCATAATCCACGAGCAGCCGGAAGAGACAGGCCCTTTTTTAAAGCTTCCTCTGGAAGCGGAGCACGATGGATACCTATATACGGATAAAAGCAGGCGCAATCTGGAATATTTAAAGAAAGCGGTCCGGTACTATCCGGAAGATATGTATTATAGGTTCCAAATGGCAGTTACACTGCGAAACGCAAACATGTCTCAGGAAAGCCTATTCTGGTTTCGGGAATTTTATAATAATGCATCAAGGAAATCCGGGTATTGGTCAGAAGGTGTGGTTTCCTATCTGTACGCTTTGCTGGAGTCCGGAACACAATCCGGTTTGTCCGAGGCTTTCGCGGTTGTAAAAAGGGAACAGTCATATATGCAGGACCAGGCGGATTTCTGGTTTGTATGCGGTTTGTTTTATATGAAGCTGGTGCTTTCAGATGTTTCATTATATATTGAGTTTCTGCCCAGGATTGAGGACAGCTTTCTGGAATGTCTTCGGATTGGCGAACGCCCGGGCGGCGTGACTGGCACCGGCTCTTTTAAGGCGGCATACAACCTGGCTTTATGGTATGAAGTATCAGGTCAGACAGAAAAGGCGGTAAAATATTATAAGGACGCGGCTGCCAGCTTTGAACCAGCCGGAGAACGGCTTAAGATGCTTATTTTTTAAAAATACTTATGTTTTTAACGAATATGCCGATATTAAAACATATGGAATATAGAACAAAGCAGAAAGGTGGAAGGACAGATGCGGATACAGAACAACATAGCATCAATAAATTCGGCCAGAAACCAGGGTATAGTAAAAGGAAAAATCAATAAAACTCTGGAAAAGCTGTCATCCGGTTATCGGATTAACCGTGCCGGAGATGATGCGGCAGGACTGGCTATATCGGAACTGATGCGCAGCCAGATTGCAGGGCTGGACCAGGCCATGCGCAATAACAACGATGGTATCAGTATGACCAACACTGGAGAGGGAGCGCTTCAGGAGGTTCATTCCATGCTTCAGAGAATGAAGACTTTGGCTGTCCAGGCAGCCAATGGTACATATGATTCAGTAGCCAGGGCAAATATTGATATGGAGCGTCAGGAACTGCTGGGAGAGATTGACCGTATCAGCCAGACAACGGATTTTGCCGGAATACCATTGTTTGGAACCGCAGAAACAATTCCGCCTGGCTTCACACCGCCGGAGTTAAAGGATAACATAGTACTTCAGATTGGTCATTCATCGGAAGAAACCATGGATGTGGGGCGGTATTATATGGGAAGCAGAGAATTGCTTCTGGACAAGGTCAGCTTTCGCAGCGGAGAGACTGCCAATGAGGCAATGGGAAAGATTGACGCGGCAATTGAAGCGGTGGCTGACGTAAGGGCGTCTTTCGGGGCAACTTTGAACCATCTGGAGCATACCAATAATAATTTAGGAGTGACAAAAGAGAACATGACGGCTGCAGAGAGCGGGATACGTGACACGGATATGGCTGAGAAGTTTACAGAATTTACCACGGAAAATATATTGCTTCAGGCTGCCAATGCCATGCTCTCCCATGCAAATAATATGCCGGAATTTGCGCTTCGGCTTCTCCAGGGTTAAATAATCAAGAGAAAAGGAAGCAACAAAACTCTGGTGTATATGGTAATAAATGATTTATTAATGCGGGGGAGAAAAAAATGTTTAAAGACTTAAAAGTAGGAAGAAAGCTGCAGATTGGATTTGGAATTGTTTTAGGGTTTAATATAATAGCTGTTTTAGTTACAATTATGGGATTTAACCGCATGTTTAATAAGCTGGATCAATTTTACCGCGTACCCTATCCATCGGTAAAGGAGGCTGTGGAAGCACAGGCGCTTACAAGGAAGATTCAGCTGAACGTGTACCGGTCTTATGAACTTGATGATGACGCTCAGATTCAGTCAATCATGCGTGAGATTGAAGGCGAGGCGTCTGCGCTTTCCGTTACGCTGGAAGCTCTTAAGGACGCATGGAATGGCAGCCCGGCTTTATGGCAGGCGGTTGAGAACACGTCTGCAAATGTAAGTTCCCTCCGCGGCAAAGCTATGGAGTATATCAGTGCGCGGGATGACAAAAATGCCCTTCTTGTGATTGAGGGAGAATACAGGCAGGCCTGCGGGAATTTTGATACGGCGCTTCAGAACGTGATAGATGAGTCTCAGAAAAGCGCCCAGTCTTATTACGATTCCGGAGTGGCTACAGTCCGCATGAGCTATGTTTTTTTGTCTGTGTTTGCCCTTATGCTTTTGTTTATTACAGTATTTATAACCCAATGCCTGACCAGGGAATTGGTTTTTCCTATAACGGAGATAGAAAACGCTGTCAGAGAAATGGCCAATGGTAATATGGGATCTAAGATCACTTATACTTCAAAGGATGAGCTTGGCGGACTTGCGGAGGACCTACGCTTTGTTTTATCCACATTGTCTGCATACATCCGCCATATATGCAGCCGCCTGGACTCAATGGCTTCCGGAGATTTTACTATAGAGATGGATATGGACTATCTCGGCGAATTTGCATCCATCAAGGATTCCGGGAACAAGATAATCAGCACCTTGAATGACGCCCTGAGTCAGATTTACCGGGCCTCCAACCAGGTGGCCAGCGGATCAGAGCAGGTATCCAGCGGCGCTCAGTCCCTTAGTCAGGGAGCAACCGAGCAGGCAAGTTCCATTGAAGAGCTGGCAGCTACAATTAATGAACTGTCTGAGCAGGTTAAGCAGACAGCCCAAAATTCCGGCGACATCAATGTGCTGGTGGAGGCTGCGGGCAATGGGGTAGAAGGCAGCAATCAGCAAATGAAAGAAATGATGTCCGCAATGACAAGGATTAACGAGAGTTCCAGTGAAATTGAAAAAATAATCAAAACCATTGAGGATATTGCGTTCCAGACCAATATCCTTGCCCTGAACGCAGCTGTTGAAGCAGCGCGGGCAGGCACTGCGGGAAAAGGCTTTGCAGTGGTTGCCGATGAGGTTCGGAGCCTGGCATCAAAGAGTGCGGAGGCTGCAAAAGATACAACGGTATTGATTAACCACTCGTTAGAAGCAGTGGCAGAGGGGACACGGATTGCCAGGGAGACACAAAGTTCCCTGCTTAATGTTGTTGAAAAAGCCCAGAAGATTACAGTGGGTATGGCAAAGATTACGGAAGCGGCCAGTATGCAGGCTGAAGGAATTGCCCAGGTAACTACGGGAGTTGATCAGATATCATCTGTTGTACAGACTAATGCCGCTACAGCTGAGGAGAGCGCGGCAACAAGCCAGGAATTGTCAAGCCAGTCAAGCCTGCTTAAGGATCTTGTAGGCCGTTTTAGACTTAAGGATATGCGCTGACTCTTTAGATGATAAAAAATGTGATATGAAGGGGATTTTACGGAAGAACTGTATCCAGGTCGGCCGGAGCGGTATTTATGCTGCTTCGGCCGGCTTTTTAACTTTATAGTCTTTCTCACTTATTGTTTCCTAAAAAATGCCGATAAAATAAAGAGAAAAGTAAAATCAGCATGGGATGAAAGGAGAACGGAAAATGGCAAGTGTATCTGGCGCAACAAGCAGTTTAGGAAATACGAGTTTAAGGGGATATGGCGGTCTGTCCTCCGGTATAGACCGCGATGCAATAATTGAGCAGATGACAGCAGGGACTCAGGCAAAGATAACCAGCCAGTATAAAAAGATGACTAGCCTTAGCTGGAAGCAGGAGGCGTATCAGTCTGTCAGCGCAAAAATTCTGGATTTGCAGGATAATTATTTTTCATACAGCAGCGGCTTTAATCTGAAGGATGCTTCAGTATTTGCAAAAAACAGGGTGACGGCATTGGGAAAGACAGATGCGACTAAGTTTGTATCAGCCAGCGGAAGTTCCAGCATGACGGATTACATGTCTATATTAGGTGTAAAGCAGATGGCGTCTTCCACCACGTTGCTGTCAGCCGGCAAGCAGGCCCAAAGTATTAAGACAGGGATTACAGAGGACAGCCTTACAAATGAGGTTTACAGTACGTCAAATTTAAAAGGAACCAAGCTGGAATTCGGTATCTACAGCGTAACGGATCACAGATTTAAATCAGCCGGAACCTTTACTTTCCCGGCTTCCTATACGGATAAAGATGAGAATGGAAAAGAAATTACAGTCACGCTTGACTATACCTCTGATATGGACGCTGTAAACGGCAAGACAGGCAGGCTGTTCGGGGAAGAACTGGCAGAGGGATTAAATAAAGCCCTGGCTCAGTCCAGCATTAAGTCGGGGAATGACAAACTTGCGGATGTGGCTGAGTTTAAATATGAAAATGGCGTTATGAGATTGCAGGAGAAGAACGGCAAGACAACGGATCTTGTCATCCGGTCATCCTCCAGCGCATTGAAGGCACTGGGCTATGATTCGGAGGGAAAGGACGAATCCAACGGAATCAGCCTGGAGAAGCTGGGAGAAAATCAGAAGCTCTTTAAAGATACATATGCATCCAGTGAGAATATGGTTGATTTTCTGAAGGGAAAGAAGATGTCATTCAGTTTTGGCGGACAGACAAAGGAGATAGAGCTGGTAAAATCAGGCGAAAGCTTTGCCAGTTTGGACGAACTTCAGCAGACCATGCAGAAACGTCTGAATCAGGCATTCGGAGCAGATAACATTAAGGTGGAGAATAAAAACGGCAGCCTGGAATTTGACCTGGGACCAGCGGCTTCCCCAAACCAAACGCTTACCATTACCTCCGGGGATGCGGACGTAAGAAAAACGCTGGGGATTCAGAAAGGGGCCAGTAATAAACTGAGTGCGGAGAGCAGTATCCGTGATAATATTGATAAATTATTGCCGGATGCCACAGATGAAGAAAAGAAAGCTTTTCTTGAGGATTTGAATCAAAACGGCCTGATCATTAACGGCGTTAGGATAAAGGGAGTTACAGCCGACACCTCCATTAACGGAATGATAGAAAAAATTAATTCAACTGAAGATGCCGGTGTAAAAGCTTCCTACCTTTCAAGTTCCAACCAGTTTGTTCTGGTAACATCAGAGACTGGTAAGGGAAGGGAGATTACTCTTGACGGTGCTTCAAAAGCCATTTTTGGAGCCAGAACTGCCAGCGGAGAATTTGTGGACAGCAGCTTCAAGCCAACAGATACCAACAAGGTAACTGAAGGAAGCCTGGAAGCGGGAAGGAACGCTGAGGTGCTTGTTAGCTATGGGAATGGGATAAAAACCCTTGTTGAAAGCTCCTCAAATACCTTTGACTTAGACGGTATGAAAGTCACTGTTTCCGGCGTATTCGGAGATGTGAGGCAGGAGGACGGTTCATGGACCTCTGACACCTCCATGGCAGTTACCTTCAGCGCATCAGCAGATGTGGACGGCGTGACCGGAGCAGTAAAGAAATTTTTTGAAGAATATAATGCAATGGTTACAGAAGTCAATAAGCAGATTACCACCAGACCGGATTCATCATATGGTCCTCTGACCGATGCCCAAAAAGCTGAGATGACTGAAACCTCCATTGAAAACTGGGAGAAAAAGGCAAAGGAAGGACTGCTGTTTAACGATGCCACTATGCGTTCGCTGAGCATGGACCTGCAGTCCGTAATGACACAAATGTTAAACAGCGGAATCAGTTACCAGGACTTGGAGGAGATGGGAATCACCATGTCGGATGATTATTTGGACGGCGGGACCATAACGTTTAATGAAGTAAAATTCAGGGCGGCCATGACCAGTGATCCGGATAAAGTGTCAAATGTATTTACAGGCGGCAGCAGTGTGACTAAAGGTTTTACAAATATTGTAGAAGATACGCTGACCACATATGCAACCAGATACAGAAGTCAAAATGGAAATTCATACGGACGGCTTATTGAGGAGGCTGGTTCAGAGAAGGTTCCCCTTTCAGTCATGAATAATCAGATTTACAGGCAGTTAAAGGACATGGAGGAGGTTCTGAACAAATATAAATCCCAGCTTTCGACAGAGCAGGACCGTTATATAAAGCAGTTTACTTCCATGGAAACATTAATTAATCGGATGAACAGCCAGTCCAGCTACCTGAGCCAGCTTAAGTAATGACGAAGCAGTTTCATGTCAGAAAGGGAATGTAATGAACAGTTATCAAAAGTATAAAGAAAACAGCGTCTATTCAATGAGCAGCTGGGAATTGCTTGATTTATTGTATGAAGAGGCGATTGGACGCCTGCGGAAGGCTGAATTGGCTTTGACGGACAAGGAATATGCACAGTTTGATGATTGCCTGAGACGGTCTTCCAACATTGTGCGGTATTTAATTGATATCCTGGATATGAAACAGCCGATTAGCTATGACCTCCGGAGAATTTACGACTATTTAATACTGGATATCAGCAAAGTAAAATCAGGCCGGGAACGGGAGCAAAAGGAAATTGGAAGGATAAGCCATATACTTAGCGAGCTGAAGGATGCGTTTGAGCAGGCTGCCAGGGAGGTAAGTGATGTACATATGACGGATAGGAGAGGGGTGCTGGGATAGACGGACATGGGGCTGGATTTGGAACAGGTGATGGTTTTGCTGCAGAGACGGTATAACTTCCTGAGAGAAATTAAACGTCTTACAGCTGATTTACAGGACGCTGTCTCACGGGAAGATTCCGTGTCAGCCGGTTTGATTCTCCAAATGCGTGCGGATGAAATGGAAAATATGGAAAACTGCCATGAGATGATCTGGAGAATGGCCGAAAGGGGACAAAAAGAAAATGAGGATATCCGCAGGCTTATGTCCGGGGAGTTCCTGTCAATGGCAGAAGGAATGAGTTATGAGGAAGATAAAATCCTGAAGCTTAGGAAAAAGACGGCGGCCCTTATTAAAGAGATACAGGATGCGGATAAAATATTAAATAAGAGAGCAGCTGGTACAAAGTCGTATTACAAATAAAATGATAAAGCGCCACCCGAGGCTTTATAAAAAATCAGAAAAGGAGGAATGAACATGACGGTTAATGGATTATCCGGCAGCTATTACCAGTATCAAAATACTCTGAATATGCTCCAACTGTCCAATGCAAGGCAGACATCGCGCTATCAGGCGGTAGAACCTGTGAACAAGGTATCCTCCGCAGCTTACAGCAGCGGCTGCCAGGATTTTCTAAGGAGCTATCAGAAAGAGCTTACATCTTTGGAAAGCGCGGCTTTTAAGCTGAAGGAAAGCAGCAGTAAGAATGTGTTTAATGATTACAGGGTAGCATCCACTAACAGCAAAGTGGCAGAGGTTTCCGGAACCCACAGCCTTAAGGGAGATACGGATATCAGCTTGAATGTCCAATCCCTGGCCCAGACACAGCAGAATACCAGCGCGGCCCAAGTGGGAGCGGAGGAAGTATCATCAGGGGATGATATGAACTTCGAGATAATGATATCTGACGGAAAGCGTGTATCTGTATCCATTGGAAGTACCAATGAGGACGGCACGGCCAAAACATATCATCAGATGTATCAGGAGGCTGCACAATCCATCAATGCCCAGGCTGGCTCCAGCGTAAAAGCTTCTGTAGCAAATGTGGAGGGAAAGGTCTCCCTGGTCCTTACTTCGGGAAAGGAGGGAGAGGCAGGAGGGTTTTCTGTCAGCGGAGAAACCGGAGCTGCAGCAGGTGTTGAAAGGGCGTCTGTTCTTGCCCAGGATGCAGTATATAGTGTAACTGAGAATGGGATTACCACTGAGTTCCAATCCGCATCCAACAGAATCAGCTTAGATTATGGCAGAATAGAGGCACAGCTGAAAGGAACCGGTGAAAGCAGGATTTATACTGGAATAGACGAGGACGAGGTGGTATCCGCTGTAAAAGATTTAGTAAACGGATATAATTCCGTACAGTCCCTGCTTCAGGGAAATTCAGACCGGGGAACTGGCGCAGCCGCCCACGCACAGGCCTTTGGCAGAGGCATGGCTGATGTGAAAACATTGGCGGCTATTGGAATTTCTTATAATAAGAATGGAAAACTTCTGCTGGATGAAAACGAGCTGAGAGAGGCCCTGGAAACTGACTTTGACGGAACAAAATCTATTATAGGAGGCCAATTCGGCATTGCTGAAAAAGTTGCGGCTCGTGCTGATGCGGCTTTATCAGATTCCGTACAGCGGATTGTGAGCAATGATCTGAAGGGGACGGCGGAAAAGGGAACAACCGCAAGTCAGAAGCAGGATTACGATCGTTCGGGGTATCAGTATTTTTACAATTTTGTCAAGAGCAGCCCCTATAATTTAGGGAATTATTATGCTGTAGGCATGTTGTTGAATACATTGGCATAGTGGGAAATCTTCCATGTAAATGCGAGGTTATATATGGAAATCCTGTAAAAAGGCCAATTGCTAGTTATCCGGACGGCAACTGGCTAAATATAGCGAAACCGCTGCCACCAGCCATTATTGACGGCCTGAAAGAAGAAATTGAACAGTGCAGCCGGCTAGTATAGTATGCAGTATGCTATTGTTCAGAATCAGGCAGCTCATAGCTGACCTCCACATTGACCTTCCCGCTGTTAAATCTGACTCTTCCAAAAACAAATGCAAATGCTACCCAGAATACCGATGGCTTTTAAAGCAGTATTACTGATATAAAAATCTGATTTTTTCAGGCCTCGGGCATCACCTTCGGTAATCTCAATAAACTTAAAACGATCATGAATTCCGTAATGGAGCCGACGGAGATGGTTATATCACTAATCACGCCGATGTCAAAATCCAATACGATCGGCACAAAACCGATAACATAATAGATACCTAATAAAATGACAGGTGTTCTGAATTTAGGATGTAATCTGGCGAGAGATAACGGATACCAGACAGGTCAGAATACATCCGGATAAAAGTCCGGCTAAGTAGCAGATAATGCCCATGCTATCTGGATGACGGCTCTCTTCTCCAATCTGTGCACTCCTACCCCAGCCGAAAGTCTTCAATAAAAAACACAGGCTCTTAAGATGGCGCCTGTGTTTTTTTGCCGTATATTTTGCGAAATGACATCATGAATGATATCGCGAGAGCCGCGGTCATAATTTCCGCAGACAGGGACGTAAGCCAAACCCCGTCGATGCCCAGAAAAGCAGGCAGGACGGCAAGGGAGACAAGTGGAAAGGATCGTCTGCCCGAAGGACACGGCCAGTGATACAGCAGGTTTATTCATTGCGGTAAAGAAGGAGCCTGCTGTTGTGCCGATCCAATTAAACAGATAGGAGAAAGAGAAAAGATGCATGGCGCGTGAGGCCATGGCCGTCAGTTCCGGCTGATCGCCTTCCATAAAAAAAGGAATGATCAGATGTCCGCCGGTCAGCATGAAAGCCATTGCCGAGATGGAGATGATGGCTCCCGCGGCCATCAATATCTTTTCCAGCCGGAACATCCTTGTGTACTTGGCGGCACCAAAGTTGTAGCTGATGGCCGGCTGCAGGGCATCCACCATACCAAAGAGCATGGAACTGACAAAGGAGTCAATATACATGACAATGGAAAAAGCGGCGACGGCCATTGCACCCGAAAGGCGCAGCAGCACCGCATTCATGATGACCATGGAGACAGATGCCGAAATATTTGAGAAGAACTCCGAACTGCCGTTACCAATAATGTTTCTCAGTACATGCCATGGGATACGCGGACTGACAAAATGCAGAACAAGCTTTTTACCGAAAAAGGGGAACAATCCGATGCCGGTTCCCAGGGTCAGGCTGATACAGGATGCCAGGGCGGCGGAGGAAACACCCATCCTGAAATGCACGATAAACAGCCAGTCGAAAAACAGATTGGAGAGTGCGATGAAGATATTCATCCCCATACTGTAGATAGTCCTGCCGCATACCCTCAGATAATTGTCAAGTGCAAAAAAGATCATGATAAAAGGGGCAAATACGGCATAGACCCGCATATATTCAACCGCCAGGTTCAGGACGTCATCCCCGGCGCCCATCAGTCTAACCGCCTGCGCCCCTCCAAAGAATCCGGCCAGGCCTACGAGACAGGAGATGGCGACGATAAACAGGCTGCTGAAACTGAATACGGTACAGGCCTCCCGTTCTTTCCCTTGCCCCAGACGGATTGAAATCTGGACGGAGGAGCCGACGGCAATCATATCCGAGAGGGCAAAACTGATCATGATAACCGGCATTACAAGATTAATTGCGGCAAGCGCATGGGAGCCTATAAACTTCCCTACGAAAATGCCGTCGGCCACCATGTAGAGGGAGGAAACAGCCATGCCGGCCATACTGGGCAGGGCACAGCGGAAGAAGAGCCTCAACGGTGAAAGTGTAGAAAACATTTTGTGTTCCATTATTCACCATCCTCTTTCATTATCTCCTGGCTGTAAATATCCATGATATCGCCGAGGACAGCGAGCTGCTCCGGATTATATTTTTTTTCAATTGTGCGCAGGGCGCGTTCAAAGGGCCTGTCATAAACCACAGAATTCTTTTGTAACTCGTCGCTTACACGCAGGTAGTAGACGCGCTTATCTTTCCCGCTCTGCGTTTTGACTACATGGCCGAGCCGGATCAGTTCATTTACCTTCTTTGTAACCGCGGGTTTTGAAATTCCCAGAGTTTCGGCAATAGAACTGACGGTACAGTTATCCTGATATGCGATAATATCCAGATACATGATACTGTTGTAGGATAAATTACCGGTGATTGACCGGTTGACATAACGGACGTCATAGATGGTCATATTATAGTATAGCCGGTTGAGGCTGTCTCTCAGATTCATATAATTCTCCAATACAAAGGTGATCCGCAATTCGGATTTGTCATTAGTTAACTAAATATAATTAGATTTAGTTAACAATATAGCGTCGGGATGCGTAAGAGTCAAGAGGATTTTCCAATTTTAGAAAAAATTAATGAATTGTTAATAGAGCCGCCAAAAAATAAGTAAAAAAATAGAATAAAACCGGCCGCCGCCTTGTCAAATTTATGATTTCGGTATAAACTGTCTTTATGTCTGATATGACGAGAGATTATAATACGGAAGAAGGACAGCTATGGACAGAAGTGAACGTTTATCGGGAAAAAAGGTGTTAATCGTGGGAATGACACTTTTTTCCATGTTTTTTGGGGCGGGTAACCTGATATTTCCGCCTTTTCTGGCAGTACAGGCAGGGACATCCATTATACCGGCCGCTGCCGGATTCTTAATCAGCGCAGTGGGACTTCCGGTTCTGGGCGTGATTGCAGTTGCGCGCTCCGGCGGCCTGGAAAAACTGGCAGGCCGTGTGCACCCGGCCTTTGCTCAGCTTTTTACCATTCTCATTTACCTGTCGATCGGGCCGTTTCTCGCGATTCCCAGGACAGCAGGCACTTCCTTCGAAATGACGCTTTTGCCCCTAGTGGGGGAAGGCGGCAAAGCGGCTGGGCAGTTTCTGTATTCCATTGTATTTTTTACCATTGCCATGGTTACGGCATTTAACCCGGACAGGCTGACGGAGCGTCTCGGTAAGATTCTCTGTCCAGCCCTTTTGATATTAATATTTGTCATGTTTGCCGGCAGTGTTTTTTATCATCAGACGATTTCGGGGGAGCCGGCGGGAGCTTATCAGAGAGCCGCCGCCGTCACCGGTTTCCTGGAAGGGTACCAGACAATGGATACAATTGCGGCTCTGAATTTCGGCATTGTAATTGCGCTGAATATAAGAGCCATGGGAGTCAGAGAAGACAGTCAGGTGGTACGGATTACGATTCACAGCGGGATGATAGCGGGGCTCTTGCTGGCGCTCATCTATATGGCGCTGGCTTACGTAGGCGGACAGGTACAGGCGGAGGCGGCGTCACTGGATAACGGGGCAAGGATTCTTACATTTGCGGCAGGCCGGTTTTACGGGAATGCAGGAGCTTTACTGCTCGGCGTGATTTTCTTTATCGCTTGTCTGAACACATGTATCGGCCTTCTCAGCTGCTGCAGTAAATATTTTTCGACGCTGGTTCCCGGGATTGGGTACCGGGCCTGGGTTGTCTTATTCGCCGTGACCAGCGTTGTGATTGCCAATGCCGGGCTCAGCCGGATTCTGGCTTTTTCCGTACCGGTGCTGAATGCGATTTATCCGGTTGCAATCGTATTGATTGCTTTGTCTTTTATCCACAGGGGAGAGGGAGCGGGAAGAAAAATGTATCCTGCGGCGATTTTTCTGACCGGCATTGTCAGTGTGATTTATTCTCTGGAACAAACACGGATTGTAATTCCGGTGATTACCGGGGCGGTCTCGCTTCTGCCGGGGTATGGACTGGGACTTGGATGGTTAATTCCTGCGGCTATTGGTATCGGGATCGGGCGGATGCTGCCGGAGCATAGCAGATAGAGAGGAGCAGGAATAAGGGCTGTGAAATATACGAAAAAATTGAGTAAATTTTCTTCCCGGTGTTGACAGACGGGAGCAGGAGTTATATAATATGGCAGACTTAAGGCGTTGGACGGCAGATTTTCACAGCCAATCCATAACAGGGGCCTTAGTCAGTCAAAACAGAATAGTTGGAAACTTCGGTAGGTGAGGTTACCACAGGGATTTGGATGATTCCTAAGATTGCTGCCGCAAATTTGTGGAGACACAACGCGCTGGTTAGCAGGAGATGTCGTAAAGGCATAACCTAATGCAATTCTATCGCCCTGTGATACTAAAGCTTGTACGTTGCAGTTCTGGTTCTCCGTGAGATCGGCAGAACCGGGATGGTATTTTTCAGATAGAGGAAATCCGCTGCTTCGTATAGCAGCGGATTTTTTGTACAGAAGGCCGCACCGGAGAATACCGTAAAATATGGAATATGAAAGGCAGGTGAGACGCAATGGATGCCGGGGGCAGTTGTCACTCGTGTAATTACCGGTTACAAAACCGGACAGAAAAACGGAATAAAAGAAAGAGAGGACTGGACAATGAACAGAGATATTTTTATGGAACTGATGGAAAAGAGGGAATACAAGGCAGTCCGCAGTATTCTGGATGTGATGAACACCGTGGACATTGCGTCCCTGCTGGAGGAGCTTGACGACAGGGAGATGGCGACGGCTTTCCGCCTGATTCCCAAAGAGAAAGCGGCGGATGTGTTTTCAAATATGAATAACGCCATGCAGTCACATCTGGTGCAGATGTTTACGGATCAGGAATTAAAAGAGCTCCTGGACGATTTATATATGGACGATACGGTAGATTTGCTGGAAGAACTTCCGGCAAATCTGGTAACTCAGATTCTGGAGACCGTAGACGGTGAAAAAAGGGCGCAGATTAATATCCTTTTAAACTATCCGCAGGACAGCGCCGGAAGCATAATGACAACTGAATATGTGGATCTGAGGAAGGACAATACGGTAGCACAGGCCCTGGCACATATTAAGAAAACGGGAATTCATAAAGAGACGATTTACACCTGCTATGTGCTTGATAACAGGAAATTGGCGGGAATTGTGTCGGCGAAAGACCTGATGACTATGGATGACGACAGGACGATGGAGGAGCTGATGGAGACGGATATTATCTCTGTTTACACCCATACGGACCAGGAGGAGGTTGCCAGACTGTTTTCCAAATACGATCTTCTCGCCATACCGGTTCTGGATATGGGAGAGCGGATGGTGGGCATCGTGACGGTAGACGACGCCTGGGATGTCGCTGTGGATGAGGCTACGGAGGATATTACGAAGATGGCTGCCATGAATCCAAGTGAGAAGTCCTATTTTGATACCTCGGTGCTCCAGCACGCCAAGAACAGGATCGTCTGGCTGCTGGTGCTGATGCTTTCCGCAACGCTGACGGGGACCCTCCTGACGCGGTATGAGGATGCAATTTCCGTTGTGCCGCTTCTTGTGGCGTTTATCCCGATGCTGATGGATACCGGCGGAAACTGCGGCTCCCAGAGCGCAACGCTTGTCATCAGGGGGATCGCGCTGGATGAAATCCATTTCAAGGATCTATTCAGGGTGGTCTACAAGGAATTCAGAATCTCACTGATTGTGGGCGTGATTCTGGCGGCGGCCAACGGGGTGAGGATTTTACTGATGTACCGGAATATGAAACTGGCGGTGATCGTCAGCATTTCCCTGATTGGCACGGTTGTAATCTCAAAGATTATCGGCTGTATGCTGCCGCTGCTGGCAAAGAAGGTGAATCTGGATCCGGCGATCATGGCCGCTCCGATTATTACCACGCTGGTGGATACATGTTCGATTGCGATTTACTTTACTGTGGCGACGAGACTGTTTGCATTATAAGGAGTGCAGGAGGGAAAACGGTGCTGATAACCGGATATGAAAAGGCGGAACCATCGATTTTGGTTCCGCCTTTTTGACTGGCGCTTATTCCGCAATCTCCAAAATAACTTTATGTGTCTTAAAATGTTCTATATAATCACTTCCCGGCAGTTCGTCGGTAATGATGAGATTGAAATCTTTTAGCTGAGAATAGGTCATCAGGGAGGTCTGGTTAAATTTTGTATGGTCAATCAGCAGTATATGCTCGAGGCTCTGAGCCATCACCACTTTTTTTACTTCATATTCTTCTGAGGTTGCATTTGTCACCCCGCTCTGAAGGGAGGCGGCGGTGCAGGCCATAAAGGCCTTGCTGATATTATAGACGCCGAGACTGTTGATGCAGGGGACGCCTACGAGGGACGCAGTGTTATGGTTTAAAATACCCGGAAGCGCAATCACATTTATGTTGGGGAAGCTGAGAGCCCGGTACATGAACTGGACACTGTTTGTTATGACGGTCAGGCCCTGTATCTGTGCTATATAGTTGATGATACTCAGGGTAGAGGTACCGGTATCTACAAAAATGGTATCCCCGGGCTGGACGTGAAGAGCCGCCTGCCTTGCAATTTTGCTTTTTAAATCTATATTTGTCGTGGTTCTGTCATTAAAGGGGAGAAGCTCTTTCACGGAAAACGGCTGCTGCAGGGCGGTGACGCCTCCGTAAACCTTCTTTACGGTGCCTTTCTCAGCCAGAATATTCAAATCCCTCAGCAGCGTGTTCTTTGATATGCGGAATACCTCGCAAAGCTTGTCGCTGGTGACAGAGCCATTTTCTATAATATATCGTTCCATATCATTTATTCGTTCAATTCTCATAATTAGCAGCTCCTTATTTTCTTGAATTAATTATAGCAGAATACAAACAAAAAACAAGAAAATTTATATAAATCCACAATAAAGTTTCAAAATTCCATCAAGAACTATTGACATCATACATATTAATGATAATATATAGTTAATATACAAGGAAAATTAAACTAAAATGTCAATAAGGAACCAAAAACAAAAAAGAAAACCAATCAAATCAAGCTGATAACTAAGATGAAGGAAAAGGAGGAGAAGGTAATGGCTATTCAATTTATTATGCCCGGGAAGGTAATAATGGGAGAACGTGCTTTGGATGAGGCGGCAGGGCTTCTTAAGGAATTGGGGACGAAGGCCCTGATTGTGACCGACCGCGTGATGGCGGAGTTGGGAAATGTAAAAATTCTGGAGGAGGTTCTGGAACGGGAGGGACTTCAGTATACCGTCTATGACGGCGTCTTTGGCGAACCGACGGATCATATGGTGGAGGCCGGAACAGGGCTTTACAAAACAGCGGGCTGCGACTTTTTAATTGCGTTGGGGGGCGGAAGCGCGCTGGATACGATGAAAGCAATTGCAGCTTTGGCGGTTTTGGGCGGAAAAATCACAGATATGATGGGAAAAGAGATTAAAGCCGATACCGCTCCCATGGTCGCGATTCCTACCACGGCCGGAACCGGTTCGGAAGCTACCCAGTTTACCATCATCACGGATACGGAACATGACGTCAAGATGCTGCTAAAAGGAGCAGATATCATGCCGTCGGTGGCAGTCGTGGATCCACGGTTTACGATGACGGCTCCGCCGAAGATCACGGCAGCCACGGGACTGGACGCCCTGACGCATGCGGCGGAAGCCTATACCTCAAAAAAAGCCGGCCTGCTCTCAGACGTGTTTGCGATTTCTGCGGTAAAAAGGATTTTCCGGTATCTGCCGGCTGCCTTCTGCGACGGACAGAATGTGGAAGCCAGAGTTCAGATGGCGGCGGCGGCTCTGGAGGCAGGCGTTGCGTTTAATAATGCATCCGTGACGGTGGTGCATGGAATGAGCAGGCCAATCGGCGCATTGTTCCATGTACCGCATGGTATTTCCAACGCCATGCTGATTAAGGAGTGTTTTACTTTTGTGCTGGACGGTGCGTATGGACGGTTTGGCGACCTGGGGCGTGCGATTGGAGCCGCGGATGAAGAAGCGTCGGACGAGGATGCGGCCCGGGCATTTTTACATGCGGTGGAAGAACTATGCCATACATTGGAGATACCGACACTGGAGGAATATGGGATTGACAGGGAGCGCTATTTCGGTTCCATAGACAAGATGGCGGAGGATGCAATGCTCAGCGGAAGTCCGTCCAATACACGCAAACAGCTGGATTCGGAGGACCTGAAGAATATTTACAGAAGTCTTTGGGCCTGAAACACATGCCGGCTTTATACATATTTGGCCCGTATGAGCGCAGCCCGCTAGGCCGCGCTCATACGGGCCAAATCTCCCGCAAAGTGTGATGTACATCTGACGGAAAGCAATTTTCAAACACGTTCCAGAAGAACAGATTTTCCAGGCAGGTTCCGGATTTAATCAAATTCGGTAAGATGCCTTGGAGAATCTGTTTTTTCATTTTACAGAAAAGTTCTCCTGTTAAATGAAAACAGCTATGCGGAGAATTGCGCTGCGATGTGCGAAAGCGTACCGGACGAGGGATGTGCATTTTGCACAATAAAATGCTATAAAAATCTGCATAATTAATGAAAATGTAAACGGCTATTGACCAAAAGTATATAATATGCTAACATACAATCATAAAATAACAATAAACAAATCAACAACACATCATAAATAACCAAAAAGTAAAATGATGAGGTGTAAAGCGTATAAGGAGGGAGTATAAAAGCTATAAGGGAGCAGAAGGAGGAAGTGTTGTGATATGCACAATGAAAGAACTGCTGGCAGATGCAGATAAGCACGGGCGGGCAGTCGGAGGTTTTAATGTTGCCAATATGGAGAGCGTGATGGGCGCAATCAGGGCGGCGGAAGAGATGGATACACCGATTATCCTGCAGATTGCAGAGAAGAGGATGGGGTATTCCCCGGTGGAATATATCGCGCCTATGATGGTTGAGGCCGCCAGAACAGCCGGAGTTAGGGTAGCCGTACATCTGGATCATGGAAAGTCACGGGAAATGATAAAAAGGACTCTGGAATATGGCTTCACATCCGTTATGTTTGACGGCTCCGATGAAACGCTGGAGGAAAATATTCGTCTTACCAGACAGATTGCAGAGATGGCAAAGCCTTACGGAGCCACGGTCGAAGCAGAACTGGGGGTAGTAGGCGGAAATGAGGGCAGCGGAGATCACCAGGTTCTGTATACGGATGTGAAGGAAGCAGAGAGATTTTCGAGGGAGGCGGGGATGGATGCCCTGGCGATTGCAATCGGGAATGCCCACGGGCATTATAAAGGGGTTCCCAATCTGAATTTTGACGTACTCCGTAATATCGCAGGCAGGGTTTCTGTTCCGCTGGTGCTGCACGGAGGGACGGGAATCACGGATGAACAGTTCCGGGAGGCGATTTGCTGCGGAATACGCAAAATCAATATCGCCACGGCAAACTTTGACGCCCTTACAAAAGGAGCCGCCGACTACCTGGCTGAAAGCAAAGAACATAATTATTTTGAGCTGAACGAGCAGATGGTGCGTTATGTCTGCGAAAATGTGAAAAAATGCATTAAGGTATTCAATAACCGTGAGGCAGCGCCGCAGCAACGGGTATTTGCAGGATACCGATAGACAGGAGGAAGAAGAAATGAAATACATAACATTTGATGAGGATAAACCGTATGATTTAATCCTTCTGGGGAGGGTTGCGATTGATTTTAACCCTCTGGACTACAACAAGCCGCTGTATGAGAGCGAGACCTTTAAAAAATATGTGGGTGGTTCTCCCGCTAATATTGCGGTTGGAATGGCGAGACTCGGGAAAAAAATCGGATTTTTTGCAAAGGTATCAGACGACCAGTTCGGCACATTTGTGGAGCGTTATTTTGAGAATGAAGGGATAGATATCTCCCATATTTCAAGATGCCAAAACGGAGAGAAGCTGGGACTGACGTTTACTGAGATACTCAGCCCGACGGAGAGCAGTATTTTAATGTACAGAGGCAGTATTGCCGATCTGCAGCTCAGTGTGGAGGACATCGATGAGGAGTACATAAAGAGTGCAAAAGCGCTTTTGATATCAGGCACGGCGCTGGCAGCCTCTCCTTCCAGGGAAGCGGCGTTAAAGGCAGTGTCCCTTGCAAAGAAAAACCAGGTACCGGTTATTTTTGACATTGATTACAGGGCCTACACCTGGAAGAATCATGATGAAATTGCAATCTATTATTCGGCAGTCGCATCTCAGGCAGACATTATCCTTGGCTCACGTGAGGAGTATGATTTGACGGAAAACCTGATTGCGCCGGGGAGGACCGATGTGGAGACTGCGAAAGCATGGTGCGCAAAGGGGGCAAGGATTGTCGTGATAAAACACGGCAGGGAGGGTTCCACCGCCTATGCCTATGATGGAAACAGCTTTTCTATCAAACCGTTCCCGGTCAAGGCGCTAAAGGGATTTGGCGGAGGAGACGGCTATGCGGCGGCATTTTTATACGGGCTGCTGGAGGGGAAGGAGCTTCTTGACTGCCTGGAGATGGGCAGCGCCGAAGCTGCCATGCTGGTGGCCAGCCACGCCTGCAGCGCTGATATGCCAGGCGCCGAAGCGCTTTACACATTTATCAGACAGTGCAAGGATGAGTACGGCGAGATGGTAGCCAGAGCCTGATAACAGTGAATCAAATTCAGCATGAATATAAAGGAGGATGAAGATGAGAAATACGAAAAAAGTATGGGGATTATTGATGGCGGCGGCTATGGCAGTTTCACTGACTGCATGCGGAGGCGGAACCGGCTCTGCGGGAGGAACGGAAGGCACGAAGAGTGCAGGGCAGGAAGCAGAGACAGATTCCGGTCAGGTATCGGCTGATGCTGCTGTTGTGGATGGAGTGGAGGAGCTTACACTGACCTTGTCCCATCACTGTTCGGAGGACGATTCCAACCACGTATACGCAGAGGCATTTGCGGAAGCGGTTAATAAGCTGTCCGGCGGGAAGATGACGGTGGACATTTATGCCAACGGCCAGCTGTTCGGCCAGGCTGACGCGCTGTCCGCTTTATCCCAGGGAACGCTTGATATCGCCCTTTCCGATACTGCGCTGTTCGCCAATTATGATCCGTCCGGGGCTTTGTTTGATATGCCGTATCTGGTTGATTCCAGAGAACAGGCAATCAAGATGGTGAGAGATGAGGATGTACTTTCATTTATCCGCGGTAAGATGGCAGAAAAAGGCGGTTTCCATGTGTTAAGCATACAGCCGCTGTATTTCAGAAGTTCACTGGTGAAAAATAAGGATATCAACAGCTTCGACGGCTTTAAAGGGCTGATCATGCGTACACCGGAGGCTCCTCATACTATCGCCGCTTTTGAAGCATTTGGCGCCAATCCGACCGTAATTCCGTCCGGTGAAGCTTATACTGCCGTTCAGACCGGCGTGGCCGACGGGCTGGAAGGCCATCCGGAATACGTTTACCTGCAGAAGTTCTATGAGGTAGCCCAGAACTATGTACAGACAAAGCATGTATTTACTTTCACCGCGTATTCAATGAGCCAGAAGGTTTATGACGGCCTGTCGGATGCCCAGAAGCAGGTGATCGATGAGGCTTCCGTACTGGCCCAGGACGCATTTCTGGAATATACGTCCACACTGTTTGAGGATTCTATGAAGAAGCTGGAGGAAGAGGGCGTGCAGATTACGGAGGTGGATCTGGCTCCGTTTAAAGAATCGACCGCATCATATCTTCAGAATTTTATCACAGACAACAACCTTCAGGAAGTTTTCGATAAGATTCAAAGCTTAAAGTAAACAACGGTAAAGGGGGAGCGCAACGGTGCTGAATAAAATTCTGGATGTGACGCGAAAAATTACGAATATTATTGTAACATTCCTGTTTATGGTGGTAGTGGCTGTCGTATTTGCCCAGGTAGTGGCCCGTTATGTCGCCGGATCTTCGATCCGGTGGGCCGACGAGCTGGCCAGGTTTGCATTTGTCTGGCTGGTCTATCTGGGAGGCTCCATCACGATCCGGGAAGGCAGAAATGTATGCTTTGATTTACTGCTGGAGGCATGTAAGGGAAAAACCTGGAAGGTGATGTTTACGGTTGTCTGTGCGGCATCGGCAGTTTTCCTAATCTGCATGACTTACCTCGGCGTTTTAGTCTGCCAGACCCAGATGGCGGAAAGTTCGCCCATCATGCACTGGCCCATGGCCGCTGTGTGCGCGGCTATACCGATAGGCGGAGTACTGATGTTTTTTGAACAAATCAGTTATTATCTGGTTCATTTGAATGGAACGCAGGATGAAAAAGGCGAGGAGGAGTGTGTATGTTAGTTACGGCATTTATATTGTTTTTTGTATTTTTAATGCTGGGTGTGCCCATCGCATTTTCGCTCGGCCTCGGTTCGGTAGTCGCTATCTTTATGGATGATAAAATCTCTTCGATGCTGGTAGCGCAGAAGCTGTTTTCTTCCATCAACTCCTTCAGCCTGATGGCAATCCCCTTTTTTATGCTTTCCGGCGAGCTGATGGAGGCCGGGGGCATCTCCAAACGCCTGGTTAACATTGCAAAGGCGTTTGTGGGGCATATTACAGGCGGCATTGGAATGGTGGATATCGGAACCAGCGTTCTCTTCGCGGGCGTATCCGGTTCGGCGGCAGCCGATACGGCGGCCGTGGGTTCCATGCTGATTCCGTCCATGCTGAAAAACGGTTATCCGAGGGGGCTTGCGGCGGTTATCCAGGCATGTGCCGGGTCTCTCGGCCCGATTATCCCGCCCAGCCTTACCATGATTATCTACTGCTCCCTGACCGGCCTGTCAATCGGCGAATGCTTTATGGCCGGTGTTATTCCTGGTCTCATCATCGGACTCGGCGTTGCGGTCGTCACTTATTTTTATGCCAGGCGCCTGGGAATAAAGGGGGATGAACGGGTTCCCTACCGGGAGAGGCTGACGGCAATAAAAGACGGGATTCTGGCGATTATCATGCCCCTTATCATCATCGGCGGAATCGTCTCCGGTGTTTTTACCCCTACGGAGTCAGGGGCAATTGCTGTAATCTATGCCCTGGTGATCGGAATGTTTGTCTACAAAGAATTTACCTACCGGGAACTGCCGAGGATTTTCCTGAAGGCGGCTTCCATGACGGGTATGGCGCTGCTGATTGTTGCCGGAGCCTCGATTTTCAGCTGGCTTGTGGCTTATGAGAAATTCCCGAAAATGATTATCACTTTCCTCACCGGTTTAACGGACAACAAATACGTTATCATGATGCTGCTGGTTCTGTTCCTGCTCTTTGTCGGAATGTTTATTGAGACTCTGTCGGCGACCATCATCTGTGCGCCGATTCTGATGCCGGTGGCGGCCCAGTACGGCATTGATCCGATTCAATTTGCCCTGATTATGGTCATTACTCTTGTCTATGCTGGAGTAACTCCGCCGGTCGGAGGCGTGCTGTTCATTACAATGGGAATTGCAAAGGCGAAGATGAAGGAGGCGCTTACCTATCTGGCGCCGTATCTTGGAATCATCTGTATCGTCCTTTTACTGCTGATTTTTGTTCCGCAGATCTCTCTGCTGCTGCCGAGACTGCTGTTCTAATCGTTACTGTTCACAGAAGCGCGCATTTTGGCGGGGGCTGTGAATAGTGACTTCTAATCTGATACGGAAGTTATATGAGGAGGAATAAGGGATGAAACTTACGTTAAATGTTTCTCTGGCAGGAAAGACGGCCGTCATCACGGGAGCCGGAGGCGTTATCTGCGGCTGCATGGCCAAAGTGCTGGCTGAGGCCGGCGCCAATGTGGCGGTGCTGGACATTAATGAGACGGCGGCAAAGAAGGTGGCGGAGGAAATTACCGCTGCCGGCGGCACTGCGCTGGCAGTCGGCTGCGATGTGTTGTCTGCGGAGAGTTTAAAAGAGGCGCATGAGCTTGTAGCCAGGACCTATGGACCGTGCCGGATTCTGGTAAACGGGGCGGGAGGAAATAATCCGAGGGCCACAACGGCCGGAGAGTTTTTTGATTCTTCTCAGCTTGGTCGTGAAAAAACCTTTTTCGATATTGATAAAGAGAGCTGGAAGTTTGTCTTCGATCTGAATTTCACAGGTACGTTTCTGACAACGCAGGAATTTGCCAGGGACATGCTGTGCGGGGAGGCATGCAGCATTATCAATATTGCTTCCGTGAATACATTTCTTCCGCTGACTAAGATCCCTGCCTATGCTGCGGCAAAGGAGGCGGTGGGAAATTTCACAAAATGGCTGGCTACTTACTTTGCCGGGACCGGGATACGCGTTAATGCAATAGCGCCGGGATTTTTGTCCACCCATCAGACACAGGCGCTCTTCTATGAGGCGGACGGTGTGACACCGACACCGCGGCTTAAGAAGATAATAGAGGGAACTCCCATGAAGCGTCTGGGGCAGCCGGAGGAACTTGCGGGAGCGCTGCTGTTTTTATTGAATGACGAAGCATCATCTTTTATCACAGGCACCGTGCTTCCCGTGGACGGAGGATATACGGCCTACAGCGGCGTGTGATGCCCGGATGTATCTGAATGACAGTGATGATCCGTTCTGAGGAAAGGAAAAATGATGAAGGCAATAAAAATTAATAAACCGGGAGAAATCTATGTGTCGGAGATTCCGGATGCAAAGTGGAAGAAAGGATATGCGGTTATCGAGGTAAAGGCGCTGGGAGTCTGCGGCTCCGATGTCCATGCCTACGCAGGGAAAAGCCCTAATGTGTCTTATCCGCTGGTGATTGGACATGAAACCGCCGGGATTGTGGTGGAGGTGGAGGACGAAAACCGCTACGGAATCAAAAAGGGGGACCGGGTCGTTCTGGATCCTTATCTCTACTGCGGAACCTGTTATCCCTGTTCCCAGGGAAGAACCAACTGCTGTGAAAAGCTGGAGGTTCTGGGAGTCCAGACGCAGGGCAGTATGAGCCGGTACTTTGCTCATCCCCTGAGCCATATGGTGAAGGTGCCGGATTCCATGATATGGGAGGAGCTGGCCGTGACGGAGCCGCTGGTAATCGCCCTGCATGCGCTTCACAGCCTGAAGCTGAAAAAAGGTAAACATATCGTAATTATCGGGGCCGGGGCAATCGGCATGCTGGCCGGAATGGCGGCGCTGGCTTACGGAGGTATACCGATAATGGCAGATATCGTGGATCAGCGTCTGGAGCTTGCAAAGACTTTTGGAATCAAATATACGGTAAATCCGCAGACCGAAGATGCACCGGGCTATATTAGGGAAGTTACCGGCGGGCGGATGGCGGAGTGTGTATCCGAGGTGTCTGGTTCCGCCGCCGCAGTCAGAAACGCCCTGGACTATGCCGCGCCGACAGGCAGAGTGGCGCTCACCGGATGGCCCAACAGGCCGGTAGAGCTTCCGACGGCAGTGATTACCAGAAAAGAATTGCAGATAGTGGGTTCCCGGACCGGTACAACGGAAGAATTTGCGGAGGCGGCAGAGCTAATCTCCACCGGCCGTGTTCCCGCGACAAAGATTATATCTAAAATCGTTTCCTTTGAGGAGCTTCCGCAGGCAATCGCGCATCTGGACGCCTGTCCGGGAGACTGGCTGAAGCTGATTGCCCTGTTATGAAAGCGGACGGCGTAATCTTTGATATGGACGGCCTGATGTTTGATACGGAAAGGCTTGGTCTGGAGGGCTGGAAAAAGGCCGGCAGAATCCTGGGATATCCGATCGGCGCGGAGATGGTGGCCCGGATCCGGGGCTGTAACCGGACGGATGCTGAGAAAATGTTCAAAGAACGGTACGGAGAGAATTTTGATTACGGCCGGGCCCGGGAGATACGGCTTAACTACGCCGCCCGGGAGATAGAGGAGAATGGACTTCCCATTAAGCCCGGTTTATATTCCCTGCTTGAATTTTTAAAGAACAGAGAGCTGCCTATGGCAGTTGCCACCGCATGTGACAGCAAAACGGCACACGGCAATTTGGAAAAAGCGGGTATTCAGGAATATTTTAAAGCTGTTATCTGTGGTGATGAAATCAGACACGCGAAGCCGTGGCCGGATATCTTTATCTGTGCGGCAAAACGCCTGGGAACCGGGTGCGGTAATACGATCGTGTTTGAAGACAGTGTCAATGGAATCGAAGCAGCGTACCGAGCAGGCTGTATCCCTGTCATGGTTCCGGATCTTACTGTGCCGGATGAAGCGGTGCAAAAGAAATGTTTTTGTGTTATTAACAGCCTCTGTGAGGCAGAGGCGCTGTTTGATTCGTGCAGCGCCGCAGGCCGGTCCGTATGAAAACGGACTGGCCTTTTCATATCATAGGTGTTCCTATGATATGAAAAAGCCCTCCGGGCAGGATGCGCACTCGCGCGAAGATGTAATATGCCGCTATGCGGCCGCGCTCGGCGCGAGAATCCCGCGAGCGGGATTCGTTCTTATTACTTCTTAATCGAATCCCGGTGTTTCTGGAATGTGTAGATCAAATCTAAAATATAATCCTGTTCTTCCACAGTCAAATCTTTAGCAGCGTTATAAATATAGGACAGCAGGCGCGCGCTCTTTTCCAAATCAAAATCGATGTCCATATTGCCGTTTCCGGTCATCAGCCAGGTCTGGCTGATATGCAGGATATCGCAAATAGCCTTGATAACCAGTGTCTGGGGCTCAGCCCTGCCGTATTCGATATTTGTGATGACGCCGCGGGACATACCCAGTGCTTCGGCCAAGGAATCCTGGGTATATCCTCTCGCTTTTCGCGCTATTTTTAATCGTTCTCCAATTGTCATTTCCCACCTCTTGAAAGATAAATTTTAAACAAACACGGTACGGAACAGATACCAATTTAGATTAATATGCAATATTTGAATCATAACATAAGAAAAATGATTTGTCAAAACAATAATGGATTTTTAATACAAAATTAGTGATTGACAGCACAAATTATGCGTGATATGATGCATTTATAAAACAAATGTGCGATTTTTCAATACAAATGATGGGAGGAGAACGATGAATAAGGAGGATAACATTAACCGTCTTGACGCAATCATTGAGGGGGCCAGTAAGCTCTCCACCGAGAAACAGGAGTTGATTCTGGCTGTTATAGAGGGGATGGCTTTCACAAAAAAACTTTACACTCTTCAGGGGGACAGGAGGGGGACGGAGAAGAAGGTTAACACCCGTTCCGCATAACGGATAAATACGGAAATGCTGCGCAGCTATTTCTTTTATTTATAGTGTAACTGGAAACGGTAACTGTGAAGCTACACAAAACAGTTACTTATTGACTATTATCAGGAGGAGCTATTTTATGAGTGTGTATGATCTGTTGATTGATGTGGCTATTGCGTCAATCCTGATTTTGGCCGGGCAGCTGCTGCGTGCAAAAATTCCTGTTTTTCAGAAATTCTTTGTTCCGGCCAGTATGATCGCCGGCTTTATCGGACTGGCCATGGGAGAACAGGGACTGGGAATCCTGCCGTTTTCGACCTCGATTGGATCCTACGCGGGGGTGTTGATCATTCTGGTTTTTACCATTGTCGGAGTCAATGGATTTAAGATGGGGGAGACGAAGGGGGCAGGTGAAGAGGTAAAAAGGGTGCTTAGCTTCAACATGTACCGGTTTGTCATTTTCTTTCTGCAGTTTATCATCCCGATTACAGTGACGCTCACTGTAATCAAAGCTGTGAACCCCGAGGTAAATCAGGGCATCGGAATTTTGCTGGCATCGGGCTTCACGGGAGGACACGGCACGGCGGCGGCCTGCGGGGCAACCTTTGCAGAGCTTGGCTGGCCGGAAGCGACCGATTTGGGAATGACGTTTGCAACCATCGGAATACTGACGGGGATTTTTGGCGGCCTGGCTTTTGTTAAATGGGCCACGAGCAAGGGGTACACCGGATATATCAAGGATTTTAAATATATTTCAGGAGATTTGAGAACCGGGCTTGTATCAAAGGAAAACAGGACATCTATCGGGGAGGAAACAATCAGCTCCGTGTCACTGGACACACTGTGTTTTCATCTGGCAATTGTGGCCGGCATTGCCGGGCTTGGGTACTATCTGAACGCAAATATTATTGCGGTCCATTTATTGAAGGGGATTCCGGACTTTACGGTTGCGTACCTGATTGCTTTGATATTCTTCTTTGCGCTTCGGAAGACGCCTGTCTACGATTATATTGATACCAATATCAATCAGAAGATATCCGGTACGGCCACGGATTATCTGGTGTTTTTCGGAATTGCCTCGATCAAGCTGACGGTTATTGTGGAATACGCGGTTCCGCTGGTCATCTTAACAATTGCCGGCCTGGTGTGCGTTTTCCTGACCGTGATACCGCTTGGATATCTTATGAATAAGGACAGCTGGTTTGAACGTTCCCTGTTCTGCTTCGGTTACTGCACCGGCGTGTTTGCCATCGGTTTTGTTCTTCTTCGGATTGTAGATCCGGAGAATAAGTCAAAGACGGTGGAGGATGTGGCTATGACCCCATTCCTCAACTTTATTGAGATTGCCTTCTGGTCATTGATACCGGCCGCGCTGATCGCAGGAAAAGGGTGGCTTGTCGTAGGTCTGGTTTCACTGGCATTTGTCATATCGCTGGCTGTGACGATAGGAGGAAAGATGTGGTATACGGCGCCGCTCCGGGAACGGAAGACGCTTGGAATCACAGAGGAGTAAGAGCAACAATTATTTATTAAATAAAAATATAAAAGGAGGAGCGTATTATGAGCAGTACAAAGATTGATTTCCTGTATCTGAATGAGGAGGAAATGGTGAAAGCGGGAGTAACCGATATGCACCGCTGTGTGGAGGTAATGGGGGAGGTCTTCGATCTTATGGGAAGAGGCGACTATGTGATGGGCGGCAAAAACCATAATTCCCATGGTATCATGATTTCTTTCCCTGACGAGCCGGAATTTCCTAATATGCCGAAAAATGGGCCTGACCGCCGTTTCATGGCGATGACAGCTTACCTGGGCGGCAGGTTCAATATAGCCGGTGAGAAATGGTATGGTTCCAACCGCGACAATGTTGAAAAGGGCATTCCGCGATCCATTTTAATGGTCATGCTGAACAATGCGGATACGGGGGCTCCCGAGGCGCTGATGTCGGCGAACCTCATCAGTGCGGTGCGGACGGGAGCGATACCGGGAGTCGGAGCGAAATATCTGGCCAGGCCTGAATCCAGAGTATGCGCACTGATCGGCGCAGGTGTTATCAGCCGTACCTGTTTCATGTCTCTGATTGATGTATGTACAAAACTGGATACAGTTAAAATATATGATATTTATCCGGCCGCATCAGAAAAGCTGGCCGCTTATATCCGTCAGAATTATCCGCAGATCCATACAATCGAACTTGCAGGCAGCGTGGAAGAGGCTGTGCGGGAAGCCGACGTGGTCAATGTGGCAACCTCCGGCAAGGTATATCCGCGGATTGAGGAAGAATGGCTGAAGCCGGGCGTCTATGTCTCATTGCCGGCAGGAATAGACCTGGATCCCGATTTTGTCCTGAACCGCGCACGCCGTGTGGTGGATAACTGGAAAATGTACGAAGCGTGGAGCGATGAACTTAAATATCCGTATCATCCAATCATGGGACTGATCGGAACGTATTATCTTGACTGGCTTGCGGAGGGCAGGATGACCGAGGACATGATCGAGAACCTGGGCGATATTGCCGCGGGCAAGATTGCGGGCAGGAAAAATGATGAGGAGAAGATTCTCTTTGGAATGGGCGGCATGCCGGTTTATGATGTGGCCTGGGGCCATACCGTATATCATCAGGCAAAGGAAATGGGACTTGGCACGACACTGAACCTGTGGGATAAGCCGTATCTGTATTAATCCGAAACGGCGCCGCGCATATAATACGTGAGTGTGTCTGAAAAGCAGAAGAAAAGGTTGGCCGCTTTGCGGGCGGAAAGAACCGCAGCGGCCGGGACAGGGGAAAACCGGGCAATGCAGATGCATTTTCCGGTTTTCTTTTGCAGTTTAGTGGGAGGTATGTGTTGAAGATACAGTTGACAGAAAAGGCGGCGGAAATACTCCTGGCCTTGACCGCACTCATTTGGGGGAGCGGATTTGTGTGTTATAAAAATCTGATGAGTCTTTTGACACCGATTCAGTTTGTGGTTGTGCGTTCCTTTTTTTCGGCGGTTTGCGCCGGAGTATTTTTCCTGTGTGTGATTAGAAGGGCGAGCCGGCGGGAATGGCTGGGAGGTTTTCTGCTGGGGGGGATTCTGGCGGCAGCCGGTCTGGTACAGACTTATGGGATACGCATAACATCGTCGGGGAACTGCGCATTTCTGACGGGAACAAATGTGGTAATGGTGCCCTTTCTATCCTGGGCGCTGACGAAAAAAAAGCCGGGCCGCAGCAATCTGTTTTCCGCGCTGATGATGTTTGCCGGGGTCTGCCTGCTGACGGTGGATTTTAACAATATAACGTCTGTCAATGCCGGGGATCTGCTGTCGTTCCTGGGAGCATTCCTCTATGCGGTTCATATCGCAGTCACGGGAAAGCTCTCCGGCACGGTGAGGCCGAAGGCGGTGACTTGTCTGCAGTTTCTGGCTTTGTTTACTGTAAATCTTTTGTTTGTTCCGCTGGAGGAAACGCCCTTTATAATACCGCCGGCTGCAGTTCTTCCGGCCGCATACCTGGGCATTGTTTCAATATTTATCGGGCATACCCTCCAGATCATCTGTCAGGAAAAGGTAGACAGCACGAAAGCAGCCGTGCTTCTGAGCCTGGAGGGGGTATTTGGGAGCATATTCAGCGCAATTCTTCTGGGGGAGCGGTACCGGCTTCCTGCACTGGCCGGTTTTGTGCTTATTTTTTTATCAATTCTGCTGTCGCAGACAGGAGGACGCGTCAGGAACGGACCGGGCCCGGTGTGGTGAGGCTTTGGCTGAGTCTTCCGTCCCCGGCTGAAGGTTGTCGTGAGGGGGAATCCGGCCGGAATGAATTGCTGCGGGGACCGTTTGCACTCTTAACGCCAACAAACAGCGCGCGTCTTTTGCATCTGAAAATTGTATTTCACTAAAGGCTGTGATAAGATATACATAGGGCGGCAGAGAACGTAACCGCACTATAACGGCACTGCTTCAGTGTTACGGATAAAGAGAACACGGGATGAAATTGTGTTTACACGGGGGAATTTATGATAAAAGTATTCTTAGTAGAAGACGAGGCAATTATCCGCCGCGGCATCCGGGACAATATCGACTGGAATGCCAACGGCTTTGAATTCGCAGGGGAGGCGGGTGACGGGGAGTACGCCTATCCGCTGATATTGAAGACAGAGCCGGATATACTCCTGACAGATGTAAAGATGCCGTTTATGGACGGGCTGGAGCTAAGCCGGCTGGTTAAAAAGGCCCTGCCCCAGACAAAGATTATTATCCTCAGCGGTTACAATGAATTTGACTATGCAAAGGAAGCCATCAAGATTGGAATCAGCGATTATCTTTTAAAGCCGGTTACTTCCGCAAACCTGATTGACGCGCTGAAAAAGGTGGCGGAGACAATCCGGGAAGAGAGGGAGAAGAGTAAACTTCTGGAGCGCTATTTTGTAAGCTATGAAAAATATACGGAATTTCTGGATAAGACCGATTACAGCGGAGTCGACAGAAAGCTGATAGAGGATTTCCTGAAGCTCGGCTCTCTGGATGAATGCAGGCTGTTTATCGAGGAATACTTTGCCGCGGTGGGGGAGAACAATTATAAATCCCTTCTGCTGCGCCAGTATATGGTGATGGATATCTTTTACTGTGTCCAGGAGTTTTTAAAGGGAATCAATGTGAACACGGACGAGATACCGCCGGAGCGAAAAGATATCAAATTGATACCGAAAGCGATTACAAACGTGGAGACGACTCTGATGTACCTGACGGATCTCTTCATTTTTGCCCTGACGATGAGGGACCGGGCCTCAAACGACCGGTACGGGACCCTCATCAGGGATGCGAAGGATTACATAGCGCAGAATTACAGCAACAGCGATTTTTCTCTGAATATGATAGCGACCCATATCGGTGTCAGCCCCAGCTATTTCAGCTCCATCTTTAAGCAGGAAACAGGCCAGTCCTTTGTGGAATATCTTACGAAGTCCAGGATTGACAAGGCCTGCGGGCTGTTAAAATGCACAACGCTAAGGACGGCGGAGATTGGGGAGCGGGTGGGGTACAATGATCCGCACTATTTCAGCTCCACGTTTAAGAAGATAACGGGCCAGTCGCCCAAAGAGTTCAAAGCAAAGGAAGTTAAAAATGAAAGCTGAAGACAGCAGTCAGATGACAGAGGAGCAGTCCCTATTCACAACCCGCAAAACAGCGGCTGGGAATAGGTATGAGGAACAGCCCGAGGAAAGAAAAAAAGGTCTGAGGAAGCTTACGTTGAAGCTGCGCCTGACCCTTCTCCTGTTTGTGATAGCAATTCCGCTGACCGGAATGGTTCTGGGGATCCTGGGGATGATCCGCAATTATTCCAATTCCTATAAGAACATCATGGCAAATCTTAAGACGGCCAATGAATATAATCTGAAGTTTAAAGAGGACATGGAATATTCAATGTACCGCGTTATGATCGGACTGATTGACGCAGGACAGTTTGAAAACGGGGATATTATAGAGGGAATGAGCCGGTACGCAACGGTGGTTAAAAATCCGATTAATATGATTAATTCCGCCAGGTTTGCCTTTGATAATACGATAGAAAGAACGCCCGGCTCTGACAGCGATATCAAAATCAGGGGAATTTTATCCTGTCTGGATTCATTGGAGAATGCGGTCAGCAAGATGATAGATAATTCAAAGAAGCCGGGCACCTATGACGAGAACTTTTCAATCTGGGAGAATGATATCCAGGGGCTTTGTTCCATGATTCAGGATTACATCACCCAGTATACCTATTATGAAATACTCAAGATGGAGGATCTGCAGAAAGAACTGGAGGTCCATACAAAGCAGATTGTGGGAGGCTTCCTGGCTATACTGGCCGGAGTGCTGACCGTCGGCTTCACGCTATCGGTGATGATTACAAAGTCGGTGACGAATCCAATCAATAACCTGAAGCAGACGGCGGAACGGCTTGGACGGGGAGAACTGGAGGCAAGGGCCAGAATGTGCGGCCTGGAGGAAATCAACGTGCTGGCCAGAACGCTGAACCGGATGAGCGATGAGATAGCCGGTCTGATGGAGAAGACGAAGCAGGAGCAGAAGAGCCTGAGGGAGGCGGAGCTTAAGCTTCACCAGGAGCAGATTAACCCCCATTTCCTCTATAATACGCTGGACTCCATCGTATGGATGGCGGAGGGGGGCAATAACCATCAGGTGGTGGAGATGACCACCGACCTGAGCGATTTTTTCAGAACCGTACTTTCGGGAGGCAATGATTTCATCACGATTGCCGAGGAGGAGACGCATATCCGCAGCTATCTGAAGATCCAGAAGATCCGATACGAGGATATCCTGGATTACAATATCAATATTGAACCGTCTATTAAAGATAAAATTGTACTGAAAATGATTCTCCAGCCCATTGTAGAGAATGCCCTGTACCACGGTATCAAGAATAAAAGGGGAGGCGGCACGATAACGGTCCGCGGATACGAGGACAGAAACGGAATCGTCTTCGAGGTGGAGGACGACGGGATCGGGATGGACGGACCGGCGCTCCACAGTCTGCGGGAGAAGCTGAAGGGAAACAGGAATATGGAAGTAAAGAAAAAGGGAGGCTTCGGTTTGAACAATGTGGCCCAGAGGATTCGTATGTACTATGGAGAGGGAGCAGATATCACGGTTGAGTCGGAAAAGGATATCGGAACGTGTATCAAAGTATACCTGGGCGTAACCGCTGCGGTCTGAACGTTGGAGTTCGGCCTTCAATATTATAAAGATTTAGTTAAGCAGGTGAGGACGCCGCCGGTACGGCCAGCGGACGGGGTGGTGGGGTGTGTATATGAGTCTTTCGTCCCGGGGGAAGATTGTTGTGGTATGGGGCTGCGGGCGAAGATAAAGTCTGCGGAGCACGCTCCCGCTCTGTGAAATGC
>ERZ506996.58-NODE-58-length-113750-cov-13.9791_pt1 | contig 113750 bp, 86 predicted proteins | sample MGYA00512882_ERZ506996 | MGnify/ENA metagenome assembly ERZ506996 | reverse complement strand
TTCGTATCTCGGAACTGTGCGGACTGACAGTAGCCGATATTGATTTCAAGAATGAGGTTGTGGTTATCGACCACCAGTTATTAAAGAGCAAGGAACAGGGCTATTATATTGAAACGCCTAAGACAAAGAGTGGAACAAGGCAAGTGCCATTAAGCAGAGAAACGATACAGGCATTTCAACGGGTCATAAGGAAACGCACAAAAGGGAAACTGATAGAGATAGACGGATACAAAGATTTTCTGTTCGTCAATCCGAAAGGCAATCCTAAAGTTGCGATTGATTACAACGCCTTATTTGTCCGTATGGTAAAGAAATATAACAAACACCACAAGGATAACCCCTTGCCACATATCACACCACATACGCTACGCCATACGTTCTGCACAAGACTGGCAAGCAAGAACATGAACCCGAAAGATTTACAGTATATCATGGGACATTCAAACATCAGTATCACAATGAACTGGTATGCTCATGCGTCCATAGATACCGCAAAATCAGAGGTTCAGCGTCTAATTGCATAGAAGTATTTACCACGATTTTAACCACGCTTGATAGCGAAAATATAAGAAGATAGACCTAGATATGTGAGGTTTACCACAAAAGCAAAATGCCCGTAGAGCCGATAAAATAAGGCTTTGCGGACATTTAAGAAGATATAAAAAGATAGTCAAAAAGACATATATAATTTGAAATAATCCTTTTTGCTCATTTATGACTTCTTAAATTCCATGAATTGCTTCATTTATCATCTGCATAACCTTTTCTGTTGTCAATTCTGTATAAATCGACTGCATTCCAGCAAGCATTTCCAGTGATTCTTGTAATGCCTCGCTATTTTCTTTTACCTCATGAATTTCGCTGTAATTGATTGGAAGATTGTACTTTCTGTAAAGTTTAAAAATCGCTTTCAAGCCATCTTTTAAAATATCCTTTTTTTCTCGGCCCTCTATTACAACATCAAATGCCTTGTTAAAATAGGAATTGATTTCTTCCTGACCATCATAAATCATCTTAATCCAGTAAGGAAAAATCACAGTAATACATGGCTTGTATGCAACATTGCAGTAATCCATAACAATAGTATTTAACGGATAAAGTACCCAGTCTCCCGCTTTTCCAAGCGTTGTAAGACCATTCACAGTTAATGCACTTATTGTCATGAGAGTACTCCTTGCATCAACATCATTTGAGTCAGCAATGGCTTTATCCAGATTATCCAATAAGGTATTCATAAGTGCCAAAGATGTATTTTCGGCAATATCTGATTTTCCAAGTCCGATATATCCTAACGCCAACTGTACATAAGCCGTCATTTGTGCGGAGATAAGAGCTTCATTTTCAATAGAAAGCATGTCTAATTTTTCTTCTCCCGCCCTTATAACCACATCAAAATCAACTATTTCTTGTAAATTCTTATATTCTTGATTTAAGCAACATAAAATACGTAACGGCCGAGTCGCAGTTTGTGTCGATACTGGTTCCTTCTCTCCACACACAATTCTATTAATAGTCCGAACAACGGATCTATTGGAAGTTTTTAATTGCTCTATACTATTTATCCAATTTTCCAACAACTTTTCATCCATAGAAGTGCTCTTGCATTCCACTACTGCCACCACTGCCTCAATCGGGATAAACTTAATTTCTCCATATCGGAAAACATACGGTGTATACATCTCATCAAAAATGGCTAAGTCAACCTCATTGGATACATTTCCCTTGGAATCAATGATAAAAACCGATTGTTCAATCACAAATTTTTTAGGTACAATTGACTCGAACATTTCTTCCCAAATCTTTTCCCTATAGCGTCCAATCGTACTTCCATGTGTTGTCTGAAAAAACAACTGGTTTACATAATTCTTTTCCATTTTCTTATAGTTCTCTTTGATTTTTTCAATTGTTTTCGAATCCATCACATCTACTCCTTTTCTCATTATCATATAAAATACACTTGAATATTTCCCATTCCAAATGTCGTATTACGCCCAATATGCAACACTTCTGCCGTCGCAAGCCACGGAACAAACGGCGTCAGTTCTCCCGCATATTCTAGTTCTCCAATCAAACCACTAAAATCCATTTTCCCATGCAACCGGTTGGAATAGCGCTCCAGAACCTCTAACTCTAATTCTTCTCTTACTGTCTGCACTTCTGCCGCGAGCATTTGAATATTTTTAACTTCATCATAATCTACCCATCCGCCATATCGTTCTACAATCATCACAATTCGCTTCGTAATATTTCGGATCAACGTCTCAAATGAAATATGCATTAACAATTTCCCACCTCGCCGAATTCGAAGTGGTGTCTGCAATTTCACAACTACTCCGGTAACAGTTTCTAACTTTAGACATGAGAGTTTCTTTGCATTTATTTCTGCCATAGAATACATTTTCGTCTGCCAGAGAACCCTTTGTTCCAAAATATTGATAATTCTAAATAAACGAAACGAGTATCTCTGCGCTCCCATTCCGAACTGTTCTGCTTTCTGTAATGCAGCTATCAATGCGGAAGCATATTGTATCGCATCTCCTAAAAGCAAAATCTCAAAATTTAATTCTTCGCCTTTTTTCACGAATAACTCTGTTCCACAAACTACTGGTGGAATTATGATATATGGCTTTACAATATCCTGCTTATCCTTACATTGCTTCCCGTTCTTATACAAAAATTTATAAACTTCTCGATTTGTTTTATATAATGCCTGTCCTAAAATTCCTCTTAATGTGGAACCAAGGTATTTCGGCAACTTTGCATCTTCCAACGCTAATAAAGAAATGTGAAGTGGTAAATACGTAATTTCAAATAATTCTCGTTCTTTCATAATATACCTCTTGCCCCCAATCCTTTCTTTTCATCTATATCGTAATCCACATGATTAATAGCACTAAGCCAAATTTTCTCCTTGTCTAATACTAATTGTACAAGTGCCACCGACACAACAACATGTTTCTTTTAAAATCCTATTAATTTACTTCTTTTCCTAATTCCTTATATCTAACAAACTTCTTTTTAAATTTTATAGCAACTCATCCAATAATTGTCCCAATATAATTATACTCTTGTTCCAACATTATTCCTACAAAAATAGGCAGCCACCACTCTGACTGCCTACCCGCTAATGAGATATTTGGTTTCGGGCATTACCCATGCCTCTCTACGGCCATAAATAGTATATGATTTATGCTATTTTAAAATTCAACTATTTTGTCATAAATTTCTTCCCAATTACTCGGAAGAATTCCCAATAAATATACATCTACCGGAGTTTCCTTAATCAATTTTTTAATATCATTCTTCATATTATCAACATCAGCAGTTGGAACCAATTTCTTTAATGCATAGATTCTCGAAAATAAGTCATTGTCTGCCTGTAATAAAGTTGTATCATCATTTGAGTCTAATAATACAACCGACGAAGTCATACCTACTAACATAGAATTATGAGCACAGTAATTTCTAAGATTTCTTACGGCATCCAACCATGTATCCGTAACTTCTGTATCTCTCTTTGCATAATCTGTTTTAGCAAAAGAATATGCTAAAATTGCTTTTCGAAAATCACCACGCAAGTAATTATACATCATCGTTACTGTTCCCAATTCAAAATAACTAAACGCAACCCACACTGGCAATTTATTATTTTGTCTATTTCCACCTTTTCTATATTCTTTCAATTCAGGATATTTTCGTACATCCTTGCGCAGTTTTTTCTCTTTATCAAGAATATCTTTATAGAAATAATTATTAAAAAACGCTATATTTTGCTTTCTTTTCTTCGCATCCTTTTCACCTTGTGAAGGAGTATATGACTGTTTATCCAAATAAAAAGTTCCACTATTCAGTTTTATTGAACAGGCATTAGATAATGCACTTTTAAAGCGTACCTCTGTCCTATTACAATAAAAATTCAATATTCTTCTAAGCTCCACATCGAACTTATACAAAGCAAATAATGCATCCTCTTTTGATTTGGCACCTGTCACACCAACTCTTGACAGCAAAAACTTTCCATATCTACTCGCACGAAAATAACCTACATACTCAAGAAACTCTCTCATTTTCTTACGCTGTCTAAACGAAACATATTTTTTCATTTGCATTACTTGTTCTTCAAGTGTTATTGGCGGTTCTATATTTGCCATCAAATCACCTCTTTTCGGTAAAAAAAAAGAATGGATATACCATTCTTAATCCCGCTAATAGGATATTTGGATTAGGGCATTACCCTTGCCTCCCTACGGCCTACTTAAACTTTAGCATCTCCTCTACAAAAAGTCAATTCTTTTTACAATTTTAACACATAAGTGTTACTGTCAAGTAATCGTTGGCACTTTTTTTCATACAGATTCTCTTTACACTGTCAGCATGAATGACAACATTTGCGACACACTACGTTTTATACGCGGTTCGTACATCTCTTATCCACCATTCGCGAAATCTCACCTTCAGATCAAACACTTCGCTTGGTGGCAGAAATTAGCACCAACCGCCTTACGAAAGCCTCGCAATTGTCACTTTATTCTTATCATTCTCTCTGACAGTTGTTTACTAAAATCCTGACATTGCAAACAGTTTCTTGCGTTCACCTATTATTTTACCCTCTAATCCTACCATGTGACCTATGGTAGGGTATTCGTATCCTTTTCCTACTTTTTTAGCCACTTCCTCTGCCATCAGAATTTCTTCCACGGTCTCTTCCTTGAATATGGCATGCTTTGACTTTTCTGTTACTTCGTATAACTTTCCACCGCATTTCTTTGCAAGAATCTTTGCCAGATGATTTTCCCGTTTACTCCAGCAGGTATGACTGTGCTTCATTCGTTTTGCAATCACGCTCCAGATGTGGTTTTCCATAGTTCCCATGTTTCTGTATTCCAATCCATCCGGATGTTCCGGTAAGTTTAATCCTTGTGACTGATACGCTATCAGACCTTCTCTATTATTGATATAATACTTTAACAATTCTTCTACGTCTTTGATCTCCGTTTCGTCTGACAGACTGTCTCTATATATCTTCAAATATTTAAACACCTCATCCCCGTGAAGGGAGCGACATCCGTTTTGGTTTACAAGTGGAGCGACACCTACATTTCAATCCACGCTCCCCGTCAAGGGAGCGACAGGTTTTGGCGGCATCAGGAGCTCTGACTACAAAGATTTCAATCCACGCTCCCCGTGAAGGGAGCGACTTGAAGTATTCATCTTCCGCTGGCACTTCTGAATTTCAATCCACGCTCCCCGTGAAGGGAGCGACTTAAACAATCGATGCACAAGACAATACAAAACAATATTTCAATCCACGCTCCCCGTGAAGGGAGCGACCCGATTTGGAGGAGACGGTTGATATTTTGGTATTAATTTCAATCCACGCTCCCCGTGAAGGGAGCGACAAAAAGCAGAAAGGAAAAAATGCGAAAATATATATTTCAATCCACGCTCCCCGTGAAGGGAGCGACTGAGTGAGGCAACAATGCAAAACATTAGAAAAGGATTTCAATCCACGCTCCCCGTGAAGGGAGCGACGTTAGCGAGTTCTTCCTTAATCGTTTCAGGATCTGCATTTCAATCCACGCTCCCCGTGAAGGGAGCGACGATGATGTTCGTATCCATAAGGAGTCTTGCAATATTTCAATCCACGCTCCCCGTGAAGGGAGCGACGCAACTTTTTTATGCAGATGGATGGGGAAATTTCATTTCAATCCACGCTCCCCGTGAAGGGAGCGACAGGGATACGGCGAAGAAACCGATTATCATCGGGGTATTTCAATCCACGCTCCCCGTGAAGGGAGCGACAAGAACAGAACATATTCAGACGCAAACTGCAGATATTTCAATCCACGCTCCCCGTGAAGGGAGCGACACGGTACAAGCAATGGGGGCATTTGGCCTATCTGCAATTTCAATCCACGCTCCCCGTGAAGGGAGCGACGTGAAAGTCCTATGCCCTTATCCACTTTGGAATAAAATTTCAATCCACGCTCCCCGTGAAGGGAGCGACGATTGTATGGCAGATGAATGGGAGGAGCCTGAAAAAATTTCAATCCACGCTCCCCGTGAAGGGAGCGACAGCAATGTTGACTAATTTTTCTGTTACAATCGTTCAACTTTCTGCTAATTCTACTAATTTTTCTCTATAATTACAAGTCTATCACACTATCAATTTCATATTCAACCTAAATATGAACTATTTTTTGGTGCGAATCCCATAGAAAATCTATGTTTACTAGACATTCGCACTTAATATTCTCTCTATATTTTCGACAATTAAATTCTGTAGGATATTTAACAAGTATCCCTGAAATTAGTATTTAATTTGTTGTGTTCCCACACCCTATAGCAACAACCACCGAAACATCAAAATAGTTTTTGAGGTGTTTATCGCGACTATTTTTCCCCTCTGGTGAAAACAGGAAATGCTTCGCAAAGTGCCTAAAATTAAGGATTTCTACATAGCTCTTCGTTGTAGCAACACACAAGTCTCGACGTGTACCGTATTCGCAAACATATCCACCGCCCTGACTCTCTTCAGCTCATACCCATTCTCACACAGATACTTCAGATCTCTTGCCAATGTCGCTGAATCGCAGCTCACATACACGATCCGTTCAGGCTGCATCTGTATCATCGTCTCAAGCAGCGTCTCGTCGCATCCTTTTCGCGGTGGATCCACAACAATCACATCTGCATAAGCCTTCTCACCACCATGCTCTTTTGCATAGTTTTCATAATACTGCGGAAGCACTTCTTCTGATTTCCCTACAAAAAAATGCGCGTTTTCAATACCATTCAACGCTGCATTTCTTTTTGCATCCTCTATTGCCTGCGGGATAATCTCCACGCCATACACCTGTTTTGCTTTCTGTGCGAGGAAGAGGGAAATCGTGCCGATTCCACAATATAAATCCCAGACAGTCTCATTTCCGTGAAGTCCTGCGTACTCCAAAGCCTGTCCATATAAATTTTCTGTCTGTACCGGGTTGACCTGATAAAATGAAAGCGGCGAAATCTGGTATTTTACATTGCCGATGTAATCGGTAATATACGCCTGTCCCCAAAGCACCTTTATCTCCCGCCCAAGAATCACATTCGTGCGCTCGCGGTTCACATTTAATGTGATACTTGTCATGCCCGGAATCTCACGCAAATTATCCACCAATTTTTCTGATTTTGGGAAGTTATCCCCATTTATGATGAGGCAGACCATGATTTCCCCAGTCCGAAATCCATAGCGGATCAGCACATGGCGAAGAAGTCCTTCTCCGGTAGTCTCGTCATATGTTGTAATGTGATGTATGTTCATGAAATCCACAATCATTTCCAAAATTTCTCTGTTCTGTTTTACGCCAAGAGCACACTCTGTGTTTGGAATAATCTGATGGGTCCGTCCTGCATAGAATCCTGTCACAATATGCCCTTGTTTGTCTGTTCCAAACGGAAACTGCGCCTTGTTACGATAATAGAACGGCTCTTCCATTCCGCAAATTGGCTCCATCACCTCATCTAATTCTTCTGGTGCAAATCCTCCAATTCGCTCCAGATTACCACGCACCTTCTTTTCCTTGAACTCCAATTGCTTTTCATAAGAAAGTTCCTGAATCTGGCATCCACCACACTGCCTTGCAACCGGACATTTCGCCTCCACACGGTCACAAGACGGCTCCAACACCTGCATCAACCTCGCATAACCATAGTTCTTTTTCGCTTTCGTAATCTTCACTTCAGCCCTGTCCCCAATCAACGCATCTTTGACAAATAAAGTGTAGCCATCTACTTTTCCAATTCCCTCACCATTTACTCCAATATCCTCTATTTTCAACGTTATCAGCTCGTTTTTCTTCATATTTTCTCCCTTCAACTTCAATTTGGGGACGTAGTAAAATTGAATTTTACTACGTCCCCAAATAAATAAATTAAATACTACTCCGTCTTAAATTTGACTCAAACAACCGATTATATCCAAGCCAATCTTTATTTCCTTCTTTTTCTTTAAAGATCTCCGTCAATGTCTGCAATTTCGCATCTGTCGCATCTGCATAGTGCAATGCAACCGCCTCGGCAAGCGCCGGTTTTTTCGGAGAACCGTATTCCAGTTCGCCATGATGTGCAATTACACAATGTTTCAACTCGCTCGCAAGTTTCTCCGGAAATCCCTCAATCGTACGCACACCTTCGCCGATCATCTCAACACCGATCACAATGTGTCCCAGCAACTGCCCGTCGTCTGTATAATCATTCTCCGGAAATGTTGACAGCTCTTTTGTCTTCCCAATATCGTGAAAAATTGCTGCCGTATATAATAAATCCTTATTCAAAATCTCGTATGCGCTGACATAATACTCACACATTTTCAGGATGCTCAGCGTATGCTCCAAAAGTCCGCCTGCAAATCCATGATGCACGCTCTTTGCTGCCGAGTGATTTTTGAAACGTTTGATAAACGCCTCATCTTTTACAAAATAATATTCAAGCAATTGATGCAGGTATGTATTCTCTACTTTCCCAATATAAGATAACAGTTCTTCATACATGCCATCTACGCTTTTTTCCGTCGTCGGCATATAGTCTGCTGGATTGTACTCATCTTCATATGGTTTACGAAGCTGCTTGATGTTCAACTGTAAATTATTGTTATAACTGATTACCTCACCGAGCACTTCCACAAAATCCATCTCATCATAGTCAGCGATCCCACCTGAATTCGGATCCCAAATCTTCCCATCTAAAGTTCCTGTCTTATCCTGAAGCAGCAGATTATCATATGGTTTCCCATTTCTTGTCTCCGCTGTACGTTTTGTCTTGCACAAATAGATTCCTCTGATTGTCTCTCCCTCATGTAATGTATTAATAAATCTCATATCTTTCCTCTTTCTATTCTTTTATTCCGATTGTAACAGTAAAATGAATCTCCACATATTCTTCAGCACCTCGGCGCTGCCCTGTCAGCGTAACTTCCGTGCCCACATCCTGTGTGATCATGGTACTGTGATACCCAATGACAGACTCTATTTTCTTTTTATCTATATGAGTGATAATATCTCCATTCTGGATTCCCGCTTTCATTGCCGGTGAGTCCGCCTCCACCTCTGTCACGCAAAATCCTTCCGGAATACTCTGAGCTGTCGCGATATCCTCTGTAATCATCGTGCCAACTATTCCGATATACGGAACTTCTTTCGCATTCGACATCAGTTCAATCTCGCTCTTGATCGACGAAATTCCATACGCAGACAGCACACCTGTGTCTGCCCCCAAATCTGGTGCAATAATTCCGACAACGGCGCCATCAATATTAAACAATATTCCGCTGCTTTCTGCTGATTTGGGCATATCTGTCACAATCACTTTGTATTCTCCGTCCGCAAGCATAACGCTTTCCTGAACGGAACTTGCGATTCCAATTCCCATTCCATCACTATATCCAAACGGATTGCCAAGTGCGATTACCGTTTTCCCCTGACTCAGCACATTGGAATTTCCAAGTTCGGCGACCTTGATTCTGTCCCATGTTGTATCTTTTATCAGACTCCTGTCCACTCCGACAATCGCCATGCCAATATTTGCATCCTTCTTTTTCACTGTCGCCGTACACGTTGTATTATCTACAAATTTCACTTGCAATTCTGATACATCTGACAGCGCATCCATCTCTGTCAATATGAGGAGCTCCTGTCCGTTATCTGCAACAATCACTCCCGATACTTTATGATCAGCGCCCCTATCTTCCTCAAGTAAATTTCCATTTTCATGAACCGCACTCACTTCCACAACGCTCTTTTTCGCTTCCAGAGCGGTCTGCGTAAGAAGTGAATTCAATTCTTTGTACTTTTCGATCGTAAATTCTTCCTGCGTTGTCTGGGTATCTTCTGATGGCGTATTCTGGGTATCTTCATCTTTCGGAATTTCTATCTTATCTGGATTCTTTTGAAATGTTGATTCTGCCCATGGTTTTAACGCAAAAAAACCAATGCTGGCAGCAACTCCAAAGAGAAGTCCTTTTCCAACCAACCAAGATATCTTATATAACACCTTTTTCCTGCTAAATGCTTCATCCTTGATTTTTTCTTGTAAAAAAGAATATTTCTCCGGCTCCTGATCTGGTCCGTGATCCGTTTCCATAGACATACTCATTTCTCCTTATTTCTAATCCTTTTTATAGTATACAATATTTCTTCTTTCCTTTGCAACTCAAATAGGTTAAAATATACTCAGGGTGAGAAAAATGAATCAAAAAACATTATTAAAATTAGAATATGACAAAATAATCAATCTTTTGGCAGATCAGGCATCTTCAGACAGCGGAAAAAGACGCTGCAAGACTTTGTTGCCTATGACTGACTTAGAAGAAATCAATACAGCAGAAGAACAGACTGCCGCCGCATTTACACGAATCGTGAAAAAAGGACGGCCTTCTTTTAGTGGATGTTACTCCGTGGAAGACTCTATGAAACGCCTTGAGATCGGTGCGGCTCTTAGCAGCGCAGAACTTCTTCGCATCTGCAAATTAGCAGAGACTGCGGGGCGTGCCAAATCTTACGGACGTCATGATACCGTGGACGAACTTGCCGACTGCCTCGACAGCTATTTCGAACAGTTAGCTCCGCTTACTCCACTTACAACCGAGATACGAAGATGCATTATCGAAGAAGATGAGATCAGTGATGATGCAAGCAGCAATTTAAAACATATCCGCAGAAGTATCGGAATGATCAACGATAAGGTACATTCCACGTTGACCTCCCTTGTCAATGGTTCTCTTCGTTCCTATTTACAAGATCCAATTATCACAATGCGGGGCGACCGTTACTGCCTGCCGGTGAAAGCGGAATACCGCAGTCAGGTAAGCGGAATGATTCACGATCAGTCTTCTACCGGTTCCACACTTTTTATTGAACCGATGGCTGTCGTAAAACTTAACAATGACTTAAAAGAACTTTACGGAAAGGAACAGGAGGAAATTCAGATTATTCTGGCAAGACTCAGTGTGGATGCTGCAGAATACATCGAAGAACTTCGAAGCAATTACACAATTCTCGGAGAACTGGATTTTATTTTTGCAAAAGGTGCTCTGGCACTTTCGATGAATGCAAGCCGTCCAATTTTTAACACAGACGGATATATTCATATCCGCGAAGGGCGCCATCCACTCTTGGACAAGAAAAAAGTCGTACCGATTACGATTATGCTCGGCAAGGAATTTGACCTCCTCATCGTAACCGGGCCGAACACGGGCGGTAAGACTGTTTCCTTAAAAACAGTCGGATTATTCACATTGATGGGGCAGGCAGGTTTGCATATTCCTGCACTTGACCGCTCCAAGCTTTCTGTATTCGAAAATGTATACGCCGATATCGGGGATGAGCAGAGTATTGAGCAGAGTCTCAGTACATTCTCTTCACACATGACGAATATCGTATCTTTCCTGCAGGATGTGGACGACCGTTCTCTTGTACTTTTTGATGAACTCGGTGCAGGAACCGATCCAACAGAAGGAGCCGCACTTGCAATTGCAATCCTTTCTTATTTGCATGAAAGAGGAATCCGAACAATGGCAACAACGCACTACAGTGAGTTAAAAGTATTTGCACTTTCCACTAAAGGTGTCGAAAATGCCTGCTGTGAATTTGATGTAGAGACGCTGCGTCCGACTTACCATTTATTGATTGGTATTCCGGGAAAAAGTAATGCGTTTGCCATTTCCAGCAAGCTTGGACTTCCAGATTACATTATTGAAAGTGCGAAAAGTCATCTGTCTGAACAAGACGAATCTTTTGAAGACTTACTTGCCGATTTAGAGACAAGCCGGCGCACAATCGAAAAGGAGCAGGCTGAGATTGCCTCTTATAAACGCGAGATTGAAAAGCTAAAACATAGTCTTGATGCCAAACAGGAGAAATTAACCGAACAAAAAGAACGTATTATAAAAGAAGCAAACGAAAAAGCCAATGCCATCCTGCGTGAAGCAAAAGAAGTTGCCGATGAGACGATGAAGCAGTTCCGAAAATTCGGAAAAGAAAATATCTCTGCAGCCGATATGGAACGAGAACGGGAACGTTTACGAAAAAAAATGGCAAAGACACAATCCGGCATGACATTGGAAAAGAAAAAACCAAAGAAACAGCACAAACCAAGCGATTTCAGATTAGGGGAGTCCGTGAAAGTTCTCAGCATGAATCTGACCGGAACGGTAAGCTCCCTCCCAGACGCCAAAGGAAATCTTTTTGTACAGATGGGAATCCTTCGTTCGCAAGTGAACATTTCGGATTTAGAGATCATCGAGGAACCGATGACCATCACAGCCAAACAGATGCGACGTACCTCCACCGGCAAGATGAAGATGAGCAAATCGCTTGCAGTAAGCCCGGAGATCAATCTCCTTGGAAAGACTGTGGATGAGGCTATCGCCGAACTGGATAAATATCTGGATGATGCATACATTGCACATGTGAGTCCTGTTCGTATCGTCCATGGAAAGGGAACCGGAGCGCTTCGCAACGGAATCCACAGCTACCTGAAACGCCAAAAACATGTGAAATCCTACCGTCTCGGCGCTTTTGGTGAAGGAGATGCCGGTGTTACAATCGTAGAATTCAAGTAGATGTTCACTCACAAATTTAAAGGAGAAAGCCAATGGTAACAAAACAAAAAATATTGATCGTTGATGATGATGAAAATATTGCAGAGTTGATTTCACTGTATCTTACAAAAGAATGCTTTGATACAATGATGGTACATGATGGCGAAGATGCACTGTCTGCATTCGATACCTATGCTCCGAATCTGATTCTATTAGATTTAATGCTTCCGGGAATTGACGGCTATCAGGTCTGTCGGGATATTCGCTCCAGATCCAACACTCCGATTATCATGCTCTCTGCAAAAGGAGAAGTATTTGACAAGGTACTTGGATTAGAACTGGGAGCAGATGATTATATCATCAAACCGTTTGACGCAAAAGAACTGATTGCACGGGTAAAAGCAGTTCTTCGAAGATATCAGCCTGGAAAATCTGATTCTGCTTCAGATGATAAAGGAAAATGTGTCTCATATCCTGGAATTACAATCAATCTGACAAATTACTCTGTCGTAGTTGACAATATACAGGTGGAGATGCCTCCAAAGGAATTGGAACTATTATATTTTCTGGCATCTTCTCCAAATCAGGTGTTTACAAGAGAACAGCTTTTAGATCAGATCTGGGGATATGAATACATCGGAGATACCCGTACTGTTGATGTCCATATTAAGCGAATTCGTGAAAAAATCAAGAACCATGACACCTGGGGGCTTGCCACCGTCTGGGGAATCGGTTATAAATTTGAGGTAAAATAATATGCGAAGCACATTGCATTTAAAATTCTTTATTGTCTACATTGCCTTTGGATTTTTGGTTTTATTTTCCGTATCTGCGATTGCACCTCAGATGCTTTCGTATCGTTTGGAAAACACAACCGCCAAAAAGCTTTACACAGATGCTACTATGATCTCTTCCGAATATCTGCCAAGATATTTTTCGGAGGACATCTCTCTTTCGGATATCCATGCGCAGCTGAATGGAATGCAGGAGTACACTTCTGCAAACTTGTGGTTCGTGGAATCCGACGGAACACTGATCACGTCTTCTATTTTATCCGGACAACCTTCTGCTCCTGAGAAGATCAAAGAGTTTAATCCGGCGGAAAACGGAAGCAGTACCTATCAGATCAGTGATTATCACGGTTATTTTGACGAAGATATGATCACAATCATCACACCAGTGACAAACAGCTATTTTGTGAAGGGATACTTACTCATCCATAAGCCTGTTTCCCACTTGGATGAAGAATGTAAGACACTTTTATTACCGGTGTATATTACTGCTTTTGTCATCTATCTTCTGTCATTTTCCATTTTGGCGGCATTTCAATTCTTCGTCTATCGCCCTCTTCGGCAAATCACAGAGGCGGCGAAGCAATATGCCTCCGGCAATCTGGAGTATGAGATACCAGTCACTACACAGGATGAGATTGGATATTTGTCCGCTTCGTTAAATTATATGTCCACACAATTGAAAGATATGGACGACTATCAGAAAAAATTTATTGCAAACGTATCCCATGACTTTCGTTCTCCGCTCACCTCTATCAAAGGGTACTTGGAAGCGATGGCAGATGGAACCATTCCTGTAGAAATGCAGGACAAATATTTTAAGATTATTTTATTTGAAACCGAGCGTCTGACCGATCTGACTCAGGATCTTCTGACACTCAATCAATTTGATACAAAGAATATGCTTTTGGACAAAACATCATTTGACATCCATGAAGTCATCAAAAATACAGCTGCAACTTTTGAAGGAACCTGCACTGGCAAGAGAATCTCTATCAAATTACTCTTTGCCACCAAAGTACTTAATGTCTCAGCTGACAAACGAAAAATCCAACAGGTTTTATACAACCTTTTGGATAACGCTATCAAATTCAGTCCAAATGATTCTGAAATCATAATAGAGACAACCGAACACAATGAAAAAGTATTTGTTTCAGTCAAGGATCACGGAATTGGAATCCCGAAAAAAAGTCTCAATAAAATTTGGGAACGTTTCTACAAGACAGACTTATCCCGCGGAAAAGATAAAAAAGGAACTGGACTTGGGCTTTCCATTGTAAAAGAAATCATTCAGGCTCACAAACAAAATATCAACGTTGTGAGCACGGAAGGTGTCGGGACAGAATTTACGTTTTCATTACAAAAAAGGATGCCTTAATAAAGCATCCTTTTTATTGCGTTCTTATCCATATTATCTTTTGTCACCCATGTATATCCACTGTCGATCACCGCTTCATTGCCAAGCCCCAACACATCTCTTACCGCTGCAACAACAGTCGCATATCCCATTCCATACGGATTCTGTACAATCAGCCCATTCACCTTTCCTTCTTTTAACAGCTTCATCTGATCGTTTCCACCATCAAATCCAACCACACTCAGATCATCCCGATCCACCTCAGTCAACACATCTGTCACCAGTTTTGTCGCGCTCAGATTCATCGCACAAATCCCTTTCAAATTCGGATGCTGCTCTAAAATATATTTTATAACATCTTCCTGTGTCAGTGATTCCGCCTGAATCTCTTCTTCTCCTTCTGCTTTAGCTGCATTCTTTTCTTCTGCAATTGCCTTTGCCTTCTCCTCTAACTGATCCATGTAATACACATCTACGATCTGCACATTCGGATACGATGCTGCAATCTCATCCTGGAACCCTTTTTCTCTTTCCTGTGTATTCATAGCCTGAGAATCCGGCATGATCAATGCCACTTCCCCATTTTCATCCATAATAGAAGCAAGTTTTGACGCTGCCGTCTTTGCAGCCTCTTGGTTGTTCGTAGAACATGTCGCTACCACTCCCTGATACTCACTTCCCGAATCAAATGCAACAATCGGAATATCATTTTCTGCCGCAAGATCAAATTGTACCTCGCATGCTGTCGCATCTACTACTGAAATTCCAACCGCAACCGGGTATCTGGCAAGCTCTTCATCCAAAATATTAACCTGTTCATCCACATCGTCGCTCTCGCTTGGTCCACTGTAATTCAGACGTACTTTGTCATCCCCTTTATACCCAAGCATAGAATTGATGTCCGCAACTGCTCTTTCCGCTCCCTCTTTCACTTCATTCCAATAACTGTCATTGCTGTTTCTTCCTATAATAGAAATATATGATCCCGGTTCTAAATTCAGATTCTCAACATTGGAATATGCAATTGGGCGGAGCACATCAAGTTTACTCTGATTCTCATTCTCTTCCTTCCCGGTCTTATCCACTGTTGTCTGCTGCTCTTCCCCGTCGTTTATTGTTTTTTTTGAGCACGCAGTTCCCATTAAAGTAATACAAAGAATCCCTGCGATTATTTTCCATCTTTTCTTCATATTTATAGTTCTCCTAAGTCAATTCTTAATTTTATCCTTTATCACTATACACCAAAATCTTCAAAAATAGGATAAATTATTTCTTAAATTTTTCTGCATAACCCAATATTTTGATAAATTTTTATCAAAAATTGTATACTGTATCCGTTTTTGTACAATATATGCCTTGCGTTAAATTATTATCTAATGTTATAATAAGCTCGATTGAAATACTATTCATTTTTTATTTAATAAATTATATCTAACAGGAGGATTTTACCAATGGAGAAAAATTGGAATTCTAATTGGGACGGGTTCAAACCAGGACGTTGGAACCGTACATCTGTAAATGTCCGCAACTTTATTCAGGAGAACTACACTCCATATGAAGGAGATGACTCTTTCTTAGCAGGACCTACAGAAGCTACTACAAAACTTTGGGCTCAGGTTATGGACCTTTCTAAACAAGAGCGTGAAGCTGGCGGAGTATTAGATATGGATACAAAGATCGTATCTACTATTACTTCTCACGGACCGGGATACTTAGACAAAGACTTAGAGCAGATCGTTGGTTTCCAGACAGATAAACCTTTCAAACGTTCTCTTCAGCCATTTGGTGGTATCCGTATGGCTCAGAATGCATGCCATGAAAATGGATACGAAGTAGATCCTGAAGTTGTAAAAATCTTTACTGAATATAGAAAGACACATAATCAGGGGGTTTTTGATGCTTACACACCAGAGATGAGATTAGCCAGAAAATCAGCTATCATCACAGGTCTTCCGGATGCTTACGGACGTGGACGTATTATCGGTGACTACCGTCGTGTTGCATTATACGGAACAGACTGGTTGATCGAAGACAAAAAACAACAGCTTGCTACTTCTTTAGTAAGAATGACTGGTGAAAATATCCGTCTTCGTGAAGAATTATCAGAACAGATCCGTGCACTTGGAGATTTAGCAAAATTAGGTCAGATCTACGGATATGACATTTCTAAACCAGCTGCTAACGCAAAAGAAGCTATCCAGTGGTTATACTTTGGATACCTTGCAGCTGTTAAAGAGCAAAACGGTGCTGCAATGAGTCTTGGACGTACTTCTACATTCCTTGATATCTATATCCAGCGTGACTTAGACAGAGGATTGATCACAGAAGAACAGGCTCAGGAATACATTGACCACTTCATCATGAAGTTACGTCTTGTTAAATTTGCTCGTACACCAGAGTACAATGCATTATTCTCAGGTGACCCAACATGGGTAACAGAGTCTATCGGTGGTGTTGGTGTTGACGGACGTCCGCTTGTTACAAAGACATCTTTCCGTTACCTTCACACATTAGATAACTTAGGTACAGCTCCAGAACCAAACTTAACAGTACTTTGGTCAACACGTTTACCAAAAGCATTCAAAGAATACTGTGCTAAGATGTCAATTAAATCATCTTCTATCCAATATGAAAATGATGATTTAATGCGTCAGACTCACGGAGATGACTACGCAATTGCTTGCTGTGTATCTTCTATGAAAGTTGGTAAAGAGATGCAGTTCTTCGGAGCTCGTGCAAACCTTGCAAAATGTTTATTATACGCAATCAACGGTGGTGTTGACGAGAAACTGAAAGTTCAAGTTGGACCAAAATACCGTCCGGTTGAAGGCGATGTGCTTAATTACGATGATGTAATGGAAAAATTCGATGACATGATGGAATGGTTAGCAGGACTTTATGTAAATACATTGAACATCATCCACTACATGCATGACAAATACAGCTACGAAAAACTTCAGATGGCTCTTCATGACAGAGAAGTAAAACGTTACTTCGCAACAGGTATTGCAGGACTTTCTGTTGTAGCTGACTCATTAAGCGCTATCAAATACGCAAAAGTAACACCAATAAGAGATGAAGACGGACTAGTTGTAGACTACAAAGTAGAAGGTGAATTCCCTAAATACGGTAACAACGACGATCGTGTTGACGAAATCGCAGTTGAAATCGTTCGTTCATTCATGGACAAAGTAAGAAAACACCATACATACCGCCAAGGTGTGCCAACAACTTCTATCTTAACAATTACTTCTAACGTAGTATATGGTAAGAAAACTGGTAATACACCAGATGGTAGAAAAATGGGAGAGCCTTTAGCTCCAGGTGCTAACCCAATGCACGGACGTGATACTCACGGTGCTTTAGCATCACTTGCTTCTGTTGCTAAGATTCCATTCAGACACGCACAAGACGGTATTTCAAATACATTCTCAATCATTCCGGGTGCTCTTGGAAAAGAAGACCAGGTATTCGCTGGAGACTTAGATCTTGACAGAATCGAAGAATGCGGAAACCAGGCTTGCAATATTCCAAACATCATGGAAAGCATCGACAACGAATAAGATCGAAGGAGGAATTTAAGATGGCAGTAAATCAACAACAAGTAGATAACTTAGTAAACATGTTAGATGGATACGTAGAACAAGGTGGACACCACTTAAACGTTAACGTATTTACAAGAGAAACTTTATTAGACGCTCAAAAACATCCTGAAAACTACCCACAATTAACTGTTCGTGTTTCAGGATACGCTGTAAACTTTATCAAATTGACAAAAGAACAGCAAGACGACGTTATCTCACGTACATTCCACGAAGGTATGTAAGCGATAAAGTTCACACATTAGTAAAAGCCGGACAGGGTCATGCTCGCATGGAAACCTGGCCGGTTTTCTACTAATGAGATGGACGAACGTATATGAGCAAACATAGTTGCAAAAGGAGACTTTTTTATGACCAAAGGTTATATTCATTCTATCGAGAGCTGTGGTACAGTAGATGGTCCCGGAATCCGTTATGTAATCTTTTTCCAAGGTTGTCCTATGAGATGTCTCTATTGTCATAATCCAGACACTTGGGAACCAAACAAAGGCACTCAGATGACCGTAGATGAAGTGTTAGAAGGTTTCTACAGTAATATGCCATTCTATCACAACGGTGGTGTTACTGTGACCGGCGGAGAGCCTATGATGCAGATGGATTTTCTCATTGAACTATTTACCAAACTTCACAAAGATGGAATTCACACTTGTATTGATTCTTCCGGCATTATGTTTCAACCAGATAATGAGACATTTATGAATAAACTGGATACTCTTCTTGAAGTGACAGATTTAATCATGCTTGACATCAAACACATTAACCCTCAAAAACATAAAGAGCTTACCGCTCATTCGAATGAGCGTATTCTTGCATTTGCAAAATATCTTGATGAAAAGCATATTCCAGTCTGGATTCGTCATGTTGTAGTTCCAGGGATTACTTTATACAAAGAATATTTAGAAGAATTAGGACATTTTCTTGGCACACTGAACAATGTCCATGCACTGGACGTGCTTCCGTATCATTCCATGGGAAAAGTAAAATATGAAAATCTTAATATGGATTATCCTTTAAAAGATACACCGGAAGCAACTAAGGAAGAGGCAGCAGCGGCAAAAAATATCATTTTGTCCGCCTATAAATGTACTAAATTGAAAGCATAAAATTGCTTGTATATTTGGTCTGTTTGTATTAAAATAAATGAAAGGGTAGATATATTTCATATCTATCAAATGTACAAAAAGGAGGATACATACTATGGCACACGTAATTAGTGATGAATGCGTAAGCTGTGGAGCTTGCGAAGCTGAATGTCCTGTAGGAGCTATTTCTCAGGGTGCTGACCACTACGAAATCGATAAAGATGCATGTGTTGACTGTGGCGCTTGTGCAGCACAATGCCCAACAGGAGCAATCTCTGCTGAATAATAAATAATCGAAAAGTGATCACAAAGTTTAAAAGTGTCGCAGATTTTTAGTCTGTGGCACTTTTTATATTACACTCATGCCTGAATAAGTTTTTTAAGAATTCCTCTGTATATAAAATACTATATGATTTTTAGCCTCGAATATTTGACTTGATTTAGATTTGTAACAGACTGGCAGATAAAAATTATCTGCCATAAAAGACCTGTTCTATGATTGTTTCACTGTGGCAAAAACACGAGCTGCTTCCGCAGAGAATCTGATAAACTTCCGAGTTTGCCCAACAATCTCACAATGGTTTCTTTCTGCATTTCTTGCTTTCCTTCATTTCTTCCAACAACTCTTTCTTCGCTCAGCATCTCTTGAAAAACCATAAATCTTTCCCCCATTTCCCGGTTGACTTTAATCTTTTCAATCGTTTTTTGAAGTTGTCTTACAAATGGATCTTCCGACTCTTCTTTGCTCTCCTTCAAGTCTGCTTTTACGAACTTCAAAAAGTTGACCAGACTTTCAGATACTTCCTGAGGATTCTCCCCACGTGTACTCAGGAAAATGGTATACCTCTCATCTCCAAGATCGACCGCGCTCTCCTCCTCGCAGATATTGCAGAACGTATATTTATATTTTTTATCTCCAAACGGATCAAAGTCACAGATAAAAATGACATACGCCGGCGGAAGATCCTCATAGTCTCTTCCGGAAAGCAACAAATCCATATCCATCTGACCGTGATAATATCTGCTTCGCTTTCCTAAATGCGGTGTGCTTGCCGCCTGCATCTCAACATTATAGCATGTCTGTTCTTCATCCTGGGCATAAATGTCAAGACGCACCCCTTTATACTCCGGATGATAGACAACACTCTTCTCCTTGCTAATTTCAACGCGGGCAATCGGAAATCCTAAAACCATCTCCAGATTTCCCTCCATTTCTACAGAGGAATTCTTATTGACATCATAGCACACCGATACTTTAAATACAATGAAAAGTTCTGTCGAAATTTGATGAGCGTTTTTTTACAGCTTATGGACAATCTTATGGTATGATATATATGTTACATATTCATTCTAATTTAATAGGGGGTTAATATTGTATGGGCGAAGTTCATTATATGATTTCAGAAGCTGCCAAACGTGTAAATGTTGAAACCCATGTTTTAAGATATTGGGAAGAAGAACTTTCACTATCTATAGGGCGCACAGAAATGGGACATCGATACTATACAGAAGATGACATACAGCTTTTTTGCTGTATCAAAGAACTAAAAGAACAAGGGATACAGTTAAAGGAGTTAAAGGGACTCATCCCTGATATGCTGCGAACGAGAGACAAACTTAAACTTCAAAAAGAACCTAAAGAAGATCCAACCGTTTCAAATTCGGTTTCCGAGGAGCAACTGGACATGGCTTCTAATGCATCATTAGAAAAGATTCAACTGCAAATAGAAGAAATCTTTCAACATGCGATGCTTGAAAACAATAAGATTCTGGAAGAATCTGTAAGCCAGTCCATTTCTCAAGCAATTATCAAAGAAATGAATTACCTGTTTCAAGCTCAGGACCGGCAGGAAGAGGACCGTTATAAAAAACTTGATCATCTAATCCGTCAACAGCAGACTTATCGCAAAGAATCTGCACGTTCCGCTCCTATCAGGAAATTAAGAAAACTGTTTGAAATGTGAATAAAGGCGGTTCATCCTTGAACCGCCTCACTTCATTTTAATATCTTCTTTTTCTTCTGACTATTACAATTCCAAATCCCGCTACAACCATAGCTAACATCATCCAGACAACTGTACTGCTGTCTCCTGTTACTGGTGTCTCTTTATCCGGTTGATTTTTATCCGGTTTTTCCGCTTCTGGTTTTCCCGTTTCCGGTTTTCCTGGTGTCGGAGTATCTACTTTCTTCAAAAGTTTTTTCGCTTCCTCGAACTTACTTGTGAGATTAGAAAGAACTCCATCTACATCGTCCTGTGTCGCCTTATCATCATTGTATACGCTCCGTGCGTCTTCCAGAATAGATTTTAATGTTTCCTTATATGCCTCGATTGACTTCTCTGTATAAACAGTATCTTTCAGACTTTCTGTAAACTTGTCTACCTCAGCCAGCTTGTCTTTCAATGCTGTCTTATCTACTTCCTCTGGATCCGGGTCTACTGCTACTTTCTCCAAAAGTTTCTGCGCATCTTTAAACTTACTGTTCAATGCCTTCACAGCATTATCAACTTCATCCTGTGTCGCTTTCTCATTTCCATAGACTTCTTTTGCATCTTCAAGTGTATCGTTCAAAGCTGCCTTGTATGCTTCGATTGACTCTTTTGTATACTCTGTGTCTGTCAAAGCATCTGTAAAAGCATTTACTTCGTCTAACTTGTCTTTCAATGCTGTCTTATCTACAACAATGGATGGTTTGTCTGTTTCTGTAAGCACATAGCTTTCACCTTCTGTCGTCTCAAATGTCACGCGGCCGTCTTTCCCTTCAACACCTGATACAGCTACTTTGTTTCCTTTGCTGTCTCTTACATCGACATATTCCCAATCTCCAGCCTGTACTGTACATGTTCCGCCATTGTTTGAAACAATCTTAGCCTCTGTCAGCGCTCCATCTTTCCAGCTCTCGCTCACTTCAAAATTGCCTCTTGCAACAAGCCCGCTTACAGATCCTGTTGTCCATTGTTCATCCGGCATAGCTGGAAGCAGATTGATATATCCTGCATTTGACTGTAAAAGCATCTCAGCCACACCACTTGTGAATCCAAAGTTTCCGTCAATCTGGTATGGTGCATGAGAATCCCAAAGGTTTGAATAAATACCCGTTTTAATAAACTGATTGATAATCTGATAAGAATGATTTCCATCACCTGTTCTTGCCCATGTGTTTAATCTTTGTGCGATTCCCCATCCTGTCGCATTATCTCCACGCGCTGTCAGAGAAACTTTTGCCGCATCCATATACTGTTTATTATCTACAGTTACTAAATCTCCTGGATATACGCCAAGCAAATGTGACATATGACGATGTTTCGCGTCAAATGACGGAATTGCACCGTTTGCTGTCTGACCAAATTCGGTCTCATCATACCACTCTTTAATCTGCCCGCTGTCACCGATTTCGATTGGTTTTAATCCATCACGGTATTTTGTCCATTCATCAATCTGTTCTTTTGAAACTGTTCCTGCCTCATTTGCATTCAAAGCTTCTGCTGCCTCAATACAATCGTTAAACAGCTGCCATACAAGCACGTTTTCATATACGTTTCCTGCTGTATATGGACCATGTTCCGGTGAATATGCCGGAACTGTTACATAACGTTTTGTTCCATCTGCATCTGTTACTTCTTTTAAGATAGACATGTAGAATTTTGCTTCTTCTTCCATCATTGGGAAAATCTCAGACTCTAATTTTTCCACATCGCCTGAATACTCATACGCTTCATATACATTCTGCAAAATCCACGGAACTGCTGCCGGAGACCATCCCCAGCTAAACGCCCATCCCGGACAAGTCCATCCAAATGGTGTGTTCTGTGTATTTGCCATGAAGCCATTCTGTTTACCATCTGAATTATCAATTCCGAAATATGTAGATGCAGTGATACGTCCTGGTTCACGCAATCCTTCCACGTAGTCAATCAACGGTTCTGCACACTCTGCCATATTTGTCACATAAGTCGGCCAATAGTTCATCTGAAGATTTACATTCATATGATAGTCACTTCCCCATGCGACCGGACTATTCGCTGCACCTGTACAATCCAGCCATACTCCCTGCAAGTTTGCCGGCAGTTTATCCCCTTCTCTTGAAGAAGAAATCTGCAGATAACGTCCATACTGGAAAATCATTGTCTCCAAATAAGCTTTTTCTTCTGTACTTGCATTTCCATCTTTATATGCTTTGATCAATTCATCAATTGTCTTATCTGACGCCTCCTGACCAAAATCAATTTTTACTCTGTCATAGATGTTTTTATAATCAGCCTGAGCATTTTCTTTTACTTGATCATACCCTTGTTTTGTTGCATCATCCATCACTTTTTTAACTTCATCTGCAAGTTGCTGATCTGTCTGGCCAGTACGGTATTCCGGATGTACCATCTCATAATCTGTGTCCGCTGTGACATAGATATATACTTCTGTCGCATCACTGACAAGAAGTGTTCCTTCTTTTCCTTCTACCGGAGTGACCTCACCGTCTTTTGTTACAACTTTCAACCGCCCATTTAATTTCAAATCATTGTCTTTCATCTTACCTGCAACAATAATCGAATCGTCCTCTGTTGTATATGTAACTTCTTTTCCAAGAGATTTGTCGCCCGGCTGATCTACAGGGAAACTTACCTCAAATTCCAATGGACGCATCTCGCCTTCAGAGCCTTTGATTTCCTCCGCTGTCAGTTTCATCGCAATCACATTGTCCGGATAACTTGCAAAATACTCACGATAGTAATGTGTATTATCTCTGTCATAAGACACTGTCGCAAGCGCTGTATCGATGTCCAATGCTCTCTCGTAGTTTGTTGTCTCTGTATGTTCCTCTTTATCAGGATCCTCTTCCTTCATTGTAGTTACAATACCGTCAAAAGAGACTTTATTGCCTTTTACACCCTTAATAGTAAGTGTGTGCTCACCTTTTGTCAGCCCTGCCACATTCACAAGACTTGCTCTTGAAAAAGCAGATGCGTGTGTGTTTACCTCTGTCCACTCCTTCGCATCGTCTACTTTGTATTGGAACTTGCCCAATCCGCTGCTCTTTGCTCCAAAGAGTTCAAATCCTGTTCCTGTAAACTTACATGTAAGAGTTGCTCCTTCTGCATTGGCAGCATCTACATATACTTCGTCTTTTCCAAACCAGGAATCTGCATCATTTTCGTTATTTGCCGCACGATCCCAGCGCGCCCAGCTTCCTTCAAATTTTACTTTTTCGCTTTCTACTGTCGGGTTCCAGTCAATTGTCTCCCCTTCTAATACTTTCAAATAATCAAAAGATGTTTTCGCTCTGCCTGCATCATCTCTTATTGATTCAAATGTTAGTGTATGTGTTCCCTGCTCCAAACCTGAAATTTCAAACAAAACAACTCCTGTCTGTTTCGTAGCGGAATACATACTTCCGGTAACCTCTTTGCCATCTACCGTCGCTTTGAAATTCCCCATCTCATTGTATTTTACACCGATCATCTGAATTCCGGTTCCCTCAAACGATACAGTGAATTTTCCCGGGTCGTTTGTATAATGTTCTGAACCGCCTTCCCAATCAGGCTGTGGATATGAATGCCACATAGATTCATATTTGATCTCATCGCTTGTATCACTGATGATCTTTTCTTCTTCCTGAGGTTCTTCTCTGTCAAAATCCAGATAAATATCGCCCCATCCCTGATAAGCGCCATATTCTCTTGAACTTGTACCAACTAACTTTTCGCACATGCTGGATGCATTACTGTCCCCAGTCAAAAATGCATTCTGCACGGATTTCACATAATCAGACATTGACTGCCCATTCACTGTGCTGATATTTCCGCCTGTATAAGGTTGTGTCTCAGAAGGTCCGCCATTCCACAATGTCTTCTGATTGAATGTCAGGTGCTCTTTTTCTACTTCACCATATATGTTCGCTCCCATATAAGAGTTTCCGATTGGAAGAGATAACTGCTGCCACCAGTCTGTATCACTTCCTGGTTTTGTAAAATTACCTGAAGATCCTGTCAATTTTCCTTTTGACAATGGCTCGTCAAAACGAATCTTCATTGGATCCTGATCAGGCTTTGTGGATGCCGCCTGTGCAACAGTCGCATCAGGAAAATTTACTCCGGAAACTGCAAGCATTGCTGCCATCGTCCCACCAAGCACTTTTTTGACACATGTCTTCCCATGTTTTTTCCATTTCATCATGCTTTTCTCACTTTCCGCATTCCTAAAAATAATGCTTTTTATATAATTTTCTTTTTCCTTTCTATTATAGCCACTTCATATGTCAAATACAACAATTTTCTTCCCAAAAATATGCTTTATTGTTATATTTTGACATTTTTCTCTCACAACCAAACATTGTTCTGCACAAAAAAAGAGAGTGGAAATCTGTTTTTTTATTCAGATTCCATCTCTTTTTTTTGCTCTTGTTTTATTCAGCCTTTATGCTCTGCGTCTCTTTCTCAACACAGCAACTGCCACTGCAAAAATTGCAGTAATTCCTACAATTGACCAAACAGCCGCATTCACGTTATCGCCAGTTACCGGTTTCTTGTTATCACCTTTATTATCCGTATTATCTTTGTCCGGATTTTCTGGCTGTGTACTATTGCTAACTTTTTTCAACTGTTCCGTTGCATCTTTGATTGCCAGGACAGCATCTTTTACATCCTTCTCAGTTGCTTTTTCATTGTCAAGTACTGCTTTTGCCTGATCCATAGCTGCTTGATATACCTTCCAACTGTCAGCTGTATAGTTTGCCCCTTTGTAGTATTCCAGACATTCGTTATAGTATTTTTCCAATGCGGATTTATCTACTTTGTCAGGTGTAACTGGAAGTTTCGGAATTGCTCGTTCTTCTCTCACTTCACAGCCCTCACGTTCACATGTCCGGACTTCCAAGCCTTCCTCAGTTTCAGTTGGCTCTTTTTCTACTGTCCACTCTGTGAAATCGTGTCCTAAAGCTTTCACTTCAGTTCCTTTTTCCACTACGGTATCACAAACTTTACATACCTCATCACCAGTATAACCATCTTTTGTACATGTAGCTTCTTTGGCATTGCGTGTTTCTGCATCATGACCTTTTGCTTCTATAACTGTTCCTGCCTTCACAATCACTTCACAGTCTTTACATACTGTATCACCTGTGTAACCAGCCTCTGTACATGTGGCATCTGTTTGATTCCGAACCTCTGTGTTCTTATGCTCACAATCTGGTTTTTCTTCTCCGCCTACAGTCACTTCGTAGTAGTCAAAGCATACTTTCGGACTTGTAACACCGGCGTCTTTTGCATCCTGTGCCAGACCATCTACGGTCACTTTGACAGTATGTTTTCCATCTGTCAAATCTAATTTTTCAAATACCTTCTGTTGTGGCTCACTTCCTGCTACTGTCGTGAAAGTAGATACTTTTCCAGCTTCCTGACCGTCAATTTCAATCTTAAGCTGCGCTCCTCCTGTATTTCCGGATTTTTCTAATTTCATCACATACAAGCCAATGCCTGTTCCGTTAAATTCAAATGAGAATCTTGCACCATCTGTTGTAGTCTCAGTCTCTGTGCCATTGTAATGTTTTCCGTCATCCCATGGACTCCAGTGAGAATCATATGTAATGCTCTTATCACGGTCATCATATTTTACAGTTGTCGCTTCTTTTGTGATTGTGATTGTCTTTGTCGCCGTCAATTTTTCATTTTCTTTGTCTGTTGCTGTCACAACGACTGTTCCTGCCTTCACTGCTGTCAGAAGACCATTTGCATCGATTGTTGCAACCTCTTCTTTATCTACAGACCAGTCCACTCCTGCACCTGCTGCACCTTCTGGTGTATACACTGCTTCCAGCTGTAATGTCTTCGATGCATTCATATTCAAAGAGTCAGCACCTGTAATTTGTAATCCTGTTGCTTCCACCGCCGCATCAAATTCAAATGCATCCAGAGAAATCTTACCCTGTTTTACAACTAATTTTACTTTGTGAATCCCTTTGTCCAAACCAGTTACTTCAGTAAGTACTTGCTGTCTCTGGCATGTACTAGAGGTTGTGCTCACATCCTTTTTCTTCAACTCTCCATCTACATATAAATCAAATGTCCGGCAGTCTGTATTTTTCATACCGATCACACGAACTCCTGTTCCATAGAAATAAAGTTCTGCTGTATCGCCTACTGTATTAGAGTATTTCTCTGTTTTTTCATACTGACCTTCCTGTGGTCCCCAGTTGCCCCAGCCGGAAGAATACTCGATTCTGCTGTCACGATCATCAATCTTATTGGTTACAGCCAACTGCTCTGGTGTGATTTTCGAAGTCTTCTCTCCTTCTTTTCCTTCTACCACTGCTGCTACTTTATAAGTTGTTCCTTCTGCGAAATCTTCTGCTTTGTATTCTGTCCCTTCCACTTCGCCGACCTTATTGTATGTTGTTCCGTCTGTTGATGCATATACAACATATTTTTCTGCGTTTGCCACTGCATCAAATGTCACGATTGCTGTGTTATCTTTATAAATCGCAGATGCATTTGCCGGAGCTTTTACCGGTCTTTCCGGAATCTCAGTCATTGTGTAAGTCTCGCCCTTTGTCGTATTGAATTTAATACAGTCTTCACTTACTTTTTCAACTGTTACTTCTGCACCTTTACTGTCTACAATTTTCGCCTTCGCGATGCCAGGATATCCAATCTCACATTCTCCACCATTTTTAGAAAGAATTTCAGCTTTTGTCAGGCTTGTCTTTGCCCAATCCATATCCACTTCAAAATTGCCACGTGCAATCAGTCCATCTACACTTCCATCTGCCCATACATCCGGAATTGCCGGAAGAAGATTGAGATATCCCATATTGCTCTGCAGCAGCATCTCAGACACACCTGATGTGTATCCGAAGTTACCATCAATCTGGAATGGTGCATGTGTATCCCAAAGGTTTGGATAAATTCCACCTTTGAACAGGTTCTGGATCAATTCATGTGCTTTATTGCCTTCTCCAAGTCTTGCCCATGTATTGATGCGCTGTCCCATCCCCCAGCCTGTACTGTTGTCTGTACGATAGTCCATCGAAACTTTTGCTGCCTGCAGCCATTCTTCTTTCTGTGCAATCAAATCTCCCGGGAAGAGTCCTAACATATGTGATAAATGTCTGTGTCCTGCCGGATCAGCTCCTTGTGGCTTCATACTATCCAACGTTGTCTCTTCATACCATTCTTTAATCTGTCCGTCGTCACCGATTTCAATTGGTCCTTTTAATTTTGACTGATTCTCTTTCCATTTTGCTGCAAGCTCTGTATCTTGTCCAAGTACCTCAGCCGCTTTTGCAGCATCTTCATACAACTGCCAAATCAATGTATGCTCATATGTATTACCTGCAGTATATGGTCCGTGTTCCGGTGAGTAAGATGGAGAAGATACTAATTTGCCATCTTTATCTTCTGTCAAAATCTGATTATAGAATGTAGCTTCTTCTTTTAGCATTGGGTAAATATTTTCTTCCATAAATTCAGTATCGCCTGTGAACTCATAGTATTCCCAACAGTTTTGAAGAATCCATGGCACTGCCGCCGGAGACCATCCCCAGCTAAATGCCCATCCCGGACAAGTCCATCCAAATGGTGTATTCTGTGTATGAGCCATGAAACCATTTGCCTCGCCGTCTTTGCTCTCTACACCGGCATAGACTTTCGCAGTCACACGTCCAGGCTCTCTTAAAGAATCCACATAGTCAATCAATGGCAATGCACATTCTGAAAGATTTGTAGAATATGTAGGCCAGTAGTTCATCTGAAGGTTTACATTCATATGATAGTCTGAGCTCCATGGTGGATTTGTCAGACTATTCCATACTCCCTGTAGATTGGATGGAAGCTGTGAATCTTCTCTTGAAGAGGCAATTGTCAAATATCTGCCGTACTGGAATAACATATTCTCCAACTGGCGTTTTTCCGACTCGCTGGCACTTCCGTCCTTGTATGTCTTCAATAAGTCATCTGTTGTCTTTTCAGACACTGTCTGTCCAATATTTAAAGATACGCGGTTGAACAGTTCCTGATAATCTTCTAAATGTGTTGCTTTTACTTCTTTGTATCCCTTTTCTACTGCTTTATCCACAGTTTCTTTTACACGTTTTGCTAACGCTTCATCCGTCTCACCTGTGCGGTAATAGTAATCTTCTGTCTTGTCTTCATTATAAAATGCATTCTTGTAATCCGTAGCTGCTGACAAATACACAGTAACTGCACTTGCATCTTTTACCGTCAATTTGTCCCCTGAACCTGTCACAGAACCATTATCCGCTTTCACCGTCAGATAAGATGCATATTTCATCTGATTGTCTGTCAGTGCTCCGCATAATTTTAATGTATCATTTCCTTCCGCCACGGTCTTTCCGCCTTGCTTTGAAGGAAAACGTACATCCAAATTCAATTTTTCTGAGCCTTTTGCTTCCAAACGTGCAACTAAGACATCATCGTCATGGCTCATAAAAAATTCTCTTGTGTACTGTGTACCGTCTTCTTTGAACGAAACAGTCGAGATTGCTGTCTTAAGATCCAGATCTCTCTGATATTCTGTCGCATTTTTCTCTGTGATATCTTTGTAATCAAAATAAATATCGCCCCACGGCTGATAAGCGCCGTATCCGTTACTTATTCCAACCAGCAGATTATTACATGCCGCAGTCGCTTCAGAAGTTTTTCCTTCCGCAAATAATTTCTGGATATTTTTCAGTGACGCTCCGTCCTGCCCTTTTTCTGTTGAGTTTCCACCCATATAGTCTTTTCGGCTTTCACTCGGACCGCCTGTCCAAAGTGTCTTCTCATTGAATGTCAAATGTTCACTTGCAATTTCTCCGTAGACATTCGCTCCCATATCACCATTACCAATCGGCAATGTATGTTGCTGCCATCTGTTTTTTTCGTCTGTATCATACCCAGAACCGGCACCAAGAATATTCGTGCCTTGTGATGTTGGCTCATCGTACCAAAGCCTTAATTCATTCCCTTTTTCTTCTGCATGCACATTTGCCTGTGGAAATGATATTCCAGATGTTGCCATCACTGCTGCAAACGCACCTGCCACTACACGTTTTAAATGTTTTCTTTTCATAATTTCCCTTTCCTTTTTATATTTTCACTAATATTTCTTTCTATCCTCCTTTTCTTTTAAACATTTCGCACATATACATTCTTACTATACCATATTCCTCATTCTTTTTGCATATATTTTCCCATTTTTCATATGTAAACTTGCAAAAAGGCACAAACCCAAATGGATTTGTGCCTTTTTAGTAAGCTTATCTCTTATCTTGTTTCTCTTTTTCTTCTTATTACAACTACTACCGCGCCGACTGCCAATAACATTACAACTGCTGTCATTCCCCATGTTGTCATATCTCCAGTTGTCACATTGCCATTTCCACCATTATTTCCTTCTCCGTTAGGCGTTGTTGGTGTTGGCGGTGTTGTCGGCTCTTTGCCTGCATCTTCCAGCTCTTTGTTCAGAATACCTGTAATCTCAACTAATACTTTCAATGCATTGTCAACTTCGTCCTGTGTTGCATTTTCATTCTCAAGTACTGCTTTCACATCAGCAAGTACTGTCTGATATTTCTGCCAGTTTTCTTTTGAATGATTTGTCTCTTTGTAGTAAGCAAGACAGTCTTTGTAGAATTTCTCTAATTTTGATTTATCTGCAGATGGCTCTACTGGTTTTTCCACCTCTTTTAATGCATTTATCGCTGCATTTAATTCGCTTGTCGCTTCGTCAATCTCATCTTGTGTCTTAGCATTCGCCAAAACGTCTTTCGCTTTACTTAAAGCTGCCTTAAATGCATCTTTTTCCACACCGTCTTTGTACTTATCCAAGTCTAATGTTTCTGCTTTGTCAATCGCCTTTTGCAGATCCTCTTTATCCAGTATTACTTCGTCTTTTGTTACTGTCACTGTACATGACGCCAGTTTCCCGATCGCATTTTTAATCGTGATAGTCGCTGTTCCGGCTTTCAAACCTGTTACGACTCCATTCTGATTTACCTTTACAACTTCTTTATCAGAAGAACTCCATACGATTCCTGTCAAAATGGTGTCCTCATTGTGTTTAGCTTCCAATCTGACTTTTTCACCGACTTTTATTGTAACATCATCTAATGTCGCCGAATCTGCAACCTTCTGCATGCGAAGCGGAACTACTTCTGCTATTGCCGCAAAGTTTCCTTTTCCTTCTTCTACATAAATCTTAATTGTTTTTACATTCGCTACACTTTCAAACAGAGATGTAATCCACTGTCCGCCTGCTCTCTGCGCATTATCAACAGAAATTGTATCGCTGGAAGCAACTTTCTCTCCTGCTGCATCAAAGGCTTCATAGTGATATTTGTAAACAATACCATTATTCGTTCCCGGTCTCTGCTGGAATTTGAATCCTCCAATTGACATTTCTTTTCCAAGATCGACTGTGAGAATTGCAGGATTTTCTTTGCTCACAGTAAATCCACTCCACTGTGAATGCCAGTATGTGGAAGAGTCACCGTCTGTTGCTGCTGATGCAACACCGCTTCCTGCCGGTTCTCCGGAGGATTGTTCTGTGTTTGCAGAAGATGTGATTCCATCAAATTCCTCTCTTGGAATCTCTGTCACTACACCGTCTGTAACCGTGATCTCAAATGTAATCTTCTCATCTTTTGAAAGCGTCGCTGTCAAAGTTGCTGTTCCTGCTGCAAGTGCTTTTACAACTCCTGCTTCTTTGTCCACTACTGCAACTTTATCATTGCTTGTTTCCCATGTAATCTGATCTAGATTATTTCCATAAATTTTTGCAGTTTCACCTTTGTAAAGCTCTGTAGATTCCAATGTCACAGATGTTGCATCTTTCTCCTCTGTGATCACAAGATTGTCGAGAACGAAGTCTCTTTGTCCCATGCTTCCTGTTCCGGCTTTGCTTCCGTTTTCGTACAGACCAATCCATGTCTGTCCGCTTCCCGAACCAACTACCTGCATTTTTACATGTTTTGTCTCATCTTCACCACGTGCCTGAGCCAGATACTCATCATCTGAAGGAGTGGTGTAAGTTGTTCCATCACCAACTACCATCGCATACGCTTTATCCGGTCCTGACTGGTAGTCAAACTCTACTGTATACACTTTACCAGGTTCAAAACGGAAGTTTTGAGGAATTGTCTGATAAATAATTCCTGTATTTCCATCGTGATGCTTTAATGACCAGTTTCCATCGATAACATCATCGATGACTCTTCCATTCCATCCAGCCTGTGTATATGGTGCGTTCAGCTGCGATAAATGTGTAGCCGGGTCAGAAATACCCTGTGCAGAGCTTAACACAAATGGATACAAGCCCTGTACTACTGTCTCGAAATCTTGTTTGAACACACCATCTTCCTGGAAGTTATTCAAAGATTTCTCAACGATACGGATATCGTCCATATAAGTAGAACCATCGCCGTAGCCTCTTGAAAGTGTTAGCTGTGCAGTCTCACTCTCTGCTGTAAATGAAACCTGCATACGCTGCATCTTGCTTCCGTTTTTCTGGTCACTCTTTACGTAGTTATTGAGAATCGAACGCTCTGTATAATTAGAAACTTTCTTTTCTCCTGCATTCACTTCAATAGAAGCTTTTGCATCACTATTGTTTTCCACATAAACTTCTGCTACGTAGTCTGTTCCTTTTGTCAAACCTTTGATTGTAGTTGTCACTGACACACCGTCAAGAGGACTGTTGAATGCAAGTCTTTGATCTCCTGTATCTGCTTTTTCTACTACAACTGCATCATCGTTGATATCGCCAGACCATTCATCTGCAGATAGTTTTTCCCCTGCGGCATATCCGTTGAATCCCGGATCTGTCACATAGTCATACTCACCAAAGTCATTTGCAAGTTCTTTTACGCCTGCCGCATCACCTTTTACCAACACATAGGCTGTAGCAGCTTTTGCATCTAATGTCACTGAATTTCCAGACACAGCAACACTTGTCTCGTTGATACGACCCTGATCAGAAAGTTCATACATCACAACATTCGCAAGACCTTCCCATCCATCTGGAAGTTCCCATGTTGTCTGTCCACCGTCCAAATTCCAGTAATACAGTTTTTCACTGCCATCCTGATTATCTGTCCATGGAAGCAGATATGTGACATCATCTAATACTTTCTTTCCATTTAATGTAATTGTACGCTCAATGTTATCATCGCTGCGCTGTTCTTCGTTTCTTGTGACAACAACTTCATCACCGCTGTCATTTCTCAATGTGATTTGTTTTTCATGGTTTCCAACCGGAGACTCTCCCTCTTCATAATTCTCCCAATCTGTCACATAGTAGTGCTGTAAGAATTTTGTAGGTAAGTTCTGATTGAATGTCTGAAGAATGTAGTTGTCATAATCTTTGTCTCCACCCCATCCTTCAAATCCGTACAGACGGTATCCTCCAAGTAACGGATTGTCTGCTGTTCCACCGAACTGTGGATAGTTCAATACCTGAGAATCTCTCTGGTCATTTCTGATGAAACGGATAATATCACTGTTATATCCTTTTGATGTTGCCCCGCCATATGCGGCATCTGTAGACCAGTGCTGCCATGTAGAGTCATATTCACCCTCCGCACTGAACTCTGTAGAGAATCTCCATCCCAAAGAATTGATCTCATCCGCAATCTGTCTTGTCTCCCATGCATCCTGATACCATACGTCAAGATAAATGAAATCCATATTGTCTTCACGGGATTCTGCATCTTTTTTGATTTCTTCTTTTGTAGCGTTTACTTCACCCAAAGAATTTTCAACTGCATCCGGCCATTTTCTGCTATAGAAATCCGTTCCGTTGATTCTGTCATACAGCTGTACAAAACGTTTCCATCTTGCCTGACTTGACAAATCCCAAAGTTTGTCGATAACCTGTGACTGGTCAAGCCATCCCCATCCGTTTGAAAATGGTTTCTGAAGCATCTCTTCATTGAAAGATGCCGCTTCCGGATAAGCTTCCTGTGCATTGACGTGAATACCAATCTCTGTGTTATAGTCATGTGCAATCTTAATCAATTCCTGGAAATCTTCTACTCCTCCTTCTCTTTCTGCAATATCAGCATACTCAGAGTTTGCAGAGTCATGTCCTTCGTTACCGTATCCTTTGAGCATAACCGCCTGTGGAAGACCATCTGTTGCAAGATACACTTTTTTAATGTTGTCTGCTGTTGTATGGTATGGATTTGATGCCATACTTGCAAAGTTCATAACAATACGATAGTTTACTAAATCTTTGATATTTTCAGAACCGTATGGAATGTTCATAATATCACGGAATGCAAGCGCACCGTCATTCCAGTCGATTGTCTCATCGCCATTTGCATCTGCTGCGATTGCCACTTTTGTACATGGAAGTTCACTCACCGGATAATCATCATACTTTGAAGCATTCTTCTGTCCGTTTGCATCTCCCAACTCGTAGTACCATGCAGCACTTGTGAGACTCATTGTATCCGCCCCATTATTGCGAATGACACGTTTGTCTCCTTCCACCTCGGAATTGCTGTAAAGACCTGCGCTTAATTTCCCATTTGTCAGGAATCCATACAGGTATCCGTCTGTCTCAGATGGTACAAATCCATCTTCAAAATCAATAAATACATCTCCGGAAGATGTTGTTGTTGTCGAAGCCTTTGCTCCTGCGAAATTGGCTCCTGTCTCCACTGCATCCACAGTCAGAAGGTTCAATCCAGGAACATCGATTGTTGCAATATCTGCACAACCTTCTGCTTTTTCTAATTTTGTTACTTCCCATGTCAGTTCATTTTCTTTTACACTGACTTTGACATCCATATCCAGATTGATGTCATCTTTCTCCACATGCATTGCATATGTTCTTGAGTCTGCTTTTGTCTCTGTCACTTCCACTTCCGGTTTTATAGCGACACCATTGATTGCAACTTCATCAAGTTCTGTTTCATTTCCGCGGAAATATGTATCTGTAATCTCCTGTCCATTCGCAAGCATCTGGTATCTTGCCACAACCGGAAATTCTTTTCCGATATATACTTTCATTTCATCAGATGAAATAGAATCGTATTTTGACAAATCCAATGGAGCTTTTAATTCCAGTGTTATATCTTTGACATTATCTTTTTTATCTTCAATTGTCACTTCACCTGAGAATGCCTGATATCCCGGTTTGGAAACAGCCATAGTATAGGTCCCAAGTTCCAACGCATCAAACTGATATTTACCATTTCCATCTGTTTTTGCAGACTTGTTTCCAACGCGAACTGTCGCATCTGCCAATCCGCCTTCTCCTTTTTCCGTAACTGTACCTGTAAGCGGCACAAGTTTTGAATATGTCTTTTTAAACGACTGTCCGTCACGGTCTGCACAAAATACCCAGTCATCTTCCATACAGTTATCTTTTCCGTACATCACATCCGCAAAAGAAATCGTTGTTGCACTGTTTGTTTTCACACCGAAACGGCCTTTACCTGCATTCTCCTCACTGAAATCGATCAATGCCTGATTTGTCACACGCGAAGTTACTCCGTTTACTGTCACAGACAATGTCTCTCTGTTCAATGAGATAGACATCTGAAGTTCTTCCCCTTCAACCGGATCCGGAAGTCCTGAGATTTTCGGATAAGATCCACTTCCATTCAAGTTATACTGATAGTACCAGCCACTGCTCGTATCATGACCTACATATAACCAGTTATTGTCATTCACATAAGTATAAAATACACCCCAGTTATTGCTTGGCTTCACAGCAAGAGAAAGTTCTCCTGACTCTTCCATCTTCTTGTCATCATCAAGAAGCAGTACTGGCGCTTTTGCATTTGCATTGCCATAGGAGTGTCCACCACCATTGTTGCTTCCACCCTTTAACTCAATCCAAGCTCTTCCGTTTTCAGAAGGATTTTCCGGATCTGTGTCTCCTCCATCCGGTACTTCCACAGATGGTTCCCAAACCTGTCCTGAAAGAGTCTTGTATACATGCCAGCCACTGTAGTCGCTATAAGCTGTCTCACCAGCTTTTACATCTGAGAAATAAATTTCTGTGTAAGCTTCTCCAAAAGTACCTGCACCAAATCCAATCTCTCCTGATTCTGTTTTCAGCTCATTAAATTTTTCATTAGCTACAACTGCTGAACCACTTTTGTTTATTGTCTTATTTTCAACTGTCACATTCAAGCCATTGTCCTTATAAGATGTTGAAATCGTAATCTCATCATCTTTGTTGACTTCTGGCAATCCTGATAACGCTGCATAAGACCCATCTCCATTTTTAAATTCATAAAGCCATTTTCCTGTATCGTAAGCGATATAACTCCAATGAGTATCATCCACATATTTCGTTACAAAACGAAACCTCGTGTCTTTACTCTCACTTACAAGCTGAACCGTAGCACTTAAATCCTCTCCCGTAAACTTTTGGCTGGATAAGACAAATGCCTCCGGCTTTGCACCGCCAAAGTGCTCGTTTGCATTCCCACTTCCGGCTTTCAGATGTGCCATCATCTTCGGAGCTGCCAATACATCTAACGATGGCATATAACTCAAAAATGTCGTACACACCATGGCAGCAACTAACATAATTGCCGAAAGTTTTTTCATAAACTTTTTCATATTTCTCCTTTCTTTTTCCGTACAAACGCATATTATTTTTTGTTTTGTACCTTTCTCCCGTTTTTTATATTAGCATATTTTTCCAAAAGAAACACTATTTTTTTTGCTTTTTTCTCAAAAATAACTATTCGCAGCAGTTCGATCCTTGCAGCGCACTTCTTACTGCATAGGTCATAATTTTTATGCAATAAAAAATCCAGAATGCAGTATCTGCTTATACCACATTCCAGATTCATCAATCCTGTTTCAGATAATTTGCAAACTTTGTATAGTTCGGCAGCCATGTCAAATTGACTGTTCCAATCGAACCATTTCTCTGTTTTGCAATAATAATCTCTGCTACATTTTTCAATTCTGTATCTTTATTGTAATAGTCATCACGGTAAATAAACATTACCACATCGGCATCCTGCTCGATTGCCCCTGATTCACGTAAATCCGAAAGCATCGGTCTGTGCTCCGGTCTTTGTTCTACCGCACGGCTCAACTGCGACAATGCGATCACCGGCACATTCAGCTCTCTCGCCAGACCTTTTAACGATCTCGAAATATCCGAAATTTCCTGCTGTCTGGACTCACTTCTTCCTCCGACACGCCCTGTCATCAACTGCAAATAGTCGATAATAATCAATTCCAAATTATGTTCCAGCTTGTACTTTCTACATTTTGAACGCAGTTCCGAAATCGAAATACCCGGTGTATCATCGATGATCAGATTGGACTTCCCGATAATTCCCGCACTTTCAATCAGCTTTTCCCAATCCGAATCCTTCAAATTACCTGTACGAAGCGACTGAGAATCTACCTGCGACTCCAAAGAAAACAGACGGTTTACCAACTGCTCTTTTGACATCTCCAAACTAAAAATAGCAGTTGTTTTATTTTCTTTAAACGCCACATTCTGCGCAATATTCAACACAAACGCCGTCTTTCCCATGGACGGTCTCGCCGCCACAAGAATCAAATCAGAAGGCTGAAGTCCTGACATCTTATAATCCAGATCCAAAAAACCTGTCGGGATTCCGGTGACACTTCCATTCGTTTTCGATGCCTTCTCAATCTTTTCCAGCGCGCTCAGCACAACATCTTTTATCGGCACATAGTCTCCGGTATTTCTCCGCTGAACAAGTTCAAATACTTTCTTTTCCGTTGTCTCAAGCACCGCCTCCAACGGCTCTTTTCCAAGATAACAGATATTGGCAATCTCTTCATTTAACTTAATCAGTCGACGCAGCATTGCTTTCTCTGATACAATCTCTGCATAATATTTTACATTCGCAGATGTCTGCACTGCGCTTAACAGATCCCTTGCAAATTCCAGACTGCTGACCTCTGCCGGGACATCCTTTTCCCGCAGACGATTCTGCAATGTGATCAGATCAACCGGTTTTCCTTCATTGAACAATTCCACTATAGTCTCAAACAGAATTCCATACGCCGACTGATAGAAATCCTCACCGCTGATAATCTCTGACGAGGTCAAGATTGCTTCCTTGTCCATCAGCATGGCTCCGATAACTGCCTGCTCCGCCTCAATGCTGTGTGGGAGAACTCGTTTTATGAGTGCTTCTTCCATTGTCTGCCTCCTACGCTTCCTTCACAACCACTTTTAATTCTGCTGTTACTTTCGTGTGAAGTTTTACAGGTACATTGTGTGTTCCAAGCGTCTTGATCGCTTCTTTTAACTGTATCTTTTTCTTATCAATATCATATCCCATCTGCTCTTTTACAGCTGCTGCAATTTCCTTTGTAGATACTGAGCCAAATGTTCTTCCGCCTTCTCCTACTTTAATTGCAAGCTCCACTTTTCCTGCCTCAATCTTCTTTCCAAGTTCCTGTGCTTCTTCCAACTGTTCCTGTGCAATTTTTTCATCATTTGCCTTTTTCAGTTTCAGATCATTCAGATTTTTGTTGTTTGCTTCCAATCCCAATTTTTTAGGTAAAATAAAATTCCTTGCATATCCGTCATTCACATTCACAATCTGTCCTTTTTTACCAAGCGCTTTTACATCTTCTAACAAAATTACTTTCATAACTAAATATCTCCTTCTTCTTTCATTGTATAGATTGTCTCTTTCAACGTCTCAATTGCCTCTTCCATATTGGTGTGCTGGAATTGGGCTCCGGCAGTATTCATATGTCCGCCTCCGCCGACACGTTCCATGATAATCTGAACATTCACTTCATCAATCGCACGCGCACTGACATAGATTTTTCCGTTATACTTGGTCAATACAAACGACGCTTTAATTCCATCAATGTTCAGAAGTTCATTCGCCGCCTGTGCACCGATGATCGTTGGACTGTCTATTTCCGCATTCTCATATCTTGCGATTGCATACTCATCACAGAACACCTCTGCACTACTTACAATCTCCGCTTTTGCACGGTAAGATTCCATATTATCACGGAAAATCTTCCGCACATAGGTAATATCCGCTCCGCATCTTCTCAAAAATGCGGCCGCCTCAAATGTTCTCACTCCTGTACGGTTCATAAAATTGTTCGTGTCGATCACAATTCCGGCATACATACTGTTTGCTTCCACATTTGTAATTCTCACATCATCTGTAATATACTGCAATACTTCTGATACCATCTCACACGAAGATGACGCATAAGGTTCAATGTAGGAAAGCACCGTGTTCTCAATCATATTGCTGCTCTGCCTGTGGTGGTCAAACACCACGATTGTCTTTGTCATCTTAAGCAGATCCGGACATTCCGTCATCTCCGGCTTATTCGTATCAACAACAACCGCCACCGTACTGTCATTAATGATCTCATCCACATCCTCCGATCTGATAAACATATCGTCCGGATACAGTGGACTTTCACAAAACGACTGATACAGCGGACGAACGGAAGATGTAATATCATTCAGCACAATGTAAGCCTTCTTTTCCATCGTCAACGCTGCACGGTAAATTCCAACTGCCGCGCCAAATGAATCCACATCTGCAATCTTATGTCCCATGACAATAACCTGGTCTTTCGCCGTGATAAACTCCCGAAGAGCCTCAGCCTTGACTCTGGCTTTAACCCTTGTGTTCTTCGATGTCTGTTCTCTCTTACCACCAAAATAAGTAATTCCACTGTTGCTCTTCACAACCGCCTGATCTCCGCCGCGGGCAAGTGCCAGGTCAATCGCCACACGGGCATAGTTATAACTTTGCGCGTATGTATCTGTTGCAATCCCTATACCGATACTCAGTGTGGCTGGCATTGTATTCCCGATATTAACACTTTTCGCCTCATCAAGCACCGCGAACTTATTCTTCTCCATCTCTTTATAATAGGACTTTTTGATCACGAAAAAGTATTTATCTTTTTCAAGCTTTTTCACAATACCGTCATTGACTGACATATATTGATTGATCTTTCTGTCAATCAACGCAACCAAAAGAGACTGTCGAACTTCCTCAACACTTTCCATAACTTCATCATAGTTATCGATGTAAATTAACCCTGCAACAAGCTTCTGCTCTTCATTTGCACGAATATACTCGTTCATCTCTGTAACATCACTCAAAGTAACTGTCACAAAATATTCTCTGCCTTTTCTCATCTGTAAGATATTCTCTGCCTCCTGCAAATCTTGCACAGGTACTTTAGACAGAATCGCACGGTAATCTCTTCCATTATAGCTTACTTCTTTTTCAATTGGCTTGTCTTTCTCTTTTGGAAATACGCTTCGATTCAGCTCCTGAATGTATTTACTAAGATAGGTTCCCGTCTTCGCTTCGCTCCCAAACACTTCTGAAAAACAGGTATTATTCCATATAATCTGTCCATCTTCCAAAAGAATGGCATACGGAAACTGCAATTCCTTTAACAATACATTCTGTACCGATCCATATTGCGCCGCAAAATCAACCAGATCTGAAAAAATAATCGACTTATTATAGAAATATAACACCCCGACTATTACAATATACACCGCAACAAACAAACTCATAATTACCCCTGCACGTTTGTCCACAGAATATATCCACAGGTTCATTGCAATCAACAATATTGACATAATCGCCGGCCATTGCATATATAGCCTCAGCATCCCTTTCAAATGTACGTCTTTTTTCATCTCTTTGCCCTCAAAATCCTAAAGTTTCAAATCCTATTATACCACTAATTGACCTATATGGAAAGCAAAAAAGAAGAGGCACTTACGTGCCCCTTCTCCGTCACAGTCTATTTTACTGTATTTTTAGCGCTTTTTTCTTCTTGCCAAAAATGCTGCAACTACCGCAAGAACCGCTGCCATTCCTGCCGCACCCCATCCGATTGGAGATGTTGTGTCGCCAGTTTTAATGACATTATCTTTACCTGTCACTGGATTTTTCGGTGCATTTGACACATCTTTTAACTCAGCATTCATCTTAGCTGTAATACTGATTAATTTGCTCAACGCATTGTCTACTTCCTCCTGAGTTGCATCTTTATCATTTAACACTGCTTTCGCTGCAACAAGTGCCTCCTGATATGCTTTCCAGTTTTCTTTTGAATGATTTGCTTCTTTGTAGAATCCAACACATTCATCATAGAATTTCTGAAGTTTAGACTTATCCGCTTGTGTTGTCTGATCTGTTGCTTTCACAAGACCTGCACGTGCAGACGTTAATGCCGCAATTGCCTGATCAATCTCAGCCTGACTTGCATTTTCTTTTGCTGAAACTGCTTTTGCATTTTCTAATGCATTTGCAAATACTTTCCAGCTTTCTGCTGTGTAATCTTTTTCATTTAATCCACTGTACTGTGTGATCAAGTTATTTAATTCTGTTTTGTCACCTGCTTCTGGTGTCTCTACTGCTTCTAAGCCCTCGATAGCCTCTGTCAGGTTCGCTATTGCAAGAAGTACTTCATAATCTGTTGCTTCTGGATCAGCATAAACTTTCTCTGCTGCCGCAAGTTTTGTAGTTAATACTTCCCATGTCTCTGCTGTATAATTTTCTGCCTTTAATGCTTTTGCTGCATCAATCGCTGTCTGTAATCCAGATTTGTCAACTTCGATTGTAACGTCTTGTTTTGCTCCCATCAGACGAATTTCTGCTGCTGCTGAGAACTTGTTCGGTTGATCTCCTAATGTAGCTTTTGGCACAATCTTAACATTTGTTACATTCTCAATATTTTCAAATGTAACTACCTGCCATCCGCTTCCTCCAAAACTTGCATCTGCTACTTTCACATAATCCGCATCCGTCGTTTTAACCCAGATTTCTGCTTCTTTAATCACACCGTTTTTACCAGATCTCTGCTGAAGTCTCACTCCACCTACTGTTGTCGGTTCTGCAGTTGCAATATCAATCCATTGTTTATCAAAACTATCTACAGATGGTGAATACTGTGTATGCCAGATTGTATTCGCATCTCCATCTAATACATTACTTGCTGGTCCTTCGCTTCCTGTTGTTCCCTGCTGGCTTCCTGCAGTCGCAGTCATACCCTCTGTAGAGATATCTCTTGAGTCATCTGTTGCATCAAGACCTTTGGAATTATCCATTGTAACCATCGCACCTTTTAATGCATAGTATGCTTTTTCGATATCTTCCTGTGTTGAGTTATCTTTGTCAAGAGCAACCTGTGCTTTTGCGATTTCTTTTTGGAAGTTGTTCCATACTTCTGCTGTATAATCGTCTTCGCTATATTTTGTTTTTGCGTCTTCGATCAATGCCTTCAACGTATCTGCTGTAACTTCTTCATCTACTCTTTCAATTACAAGATTATCAAGAACAAGCTCTTGGTATCCACCAAAGTTTGCTGCTGATCCAGATGTTCCCTGAAGATCTGCTGCTTTATCTGTAGAATAGATACCGAACCATGTCTGTCCTGTAGAGTCACCTGTGATCTGAGTAGTATAGTGACCATCAGCATCTTTGCCCATTGCCATCGGAAGCTCTTCAAGTTGTACATTACCATTGTACTCACCGATTCCCACTGCTGCTGCATAGATTCCATCTGTTCCTGCCTGATAATCAAAGCTTACTTTGTATGTCACACCTGGTTCAAAACGGAAGTTCTGTGGAATCGTCTGGTATGCCAATGTAGATCTCTGTGTCAATCCGTTGATCTTCACTGACCATTTTCCGTCCAAAACATCATCCATCTTCTTCACATCCCAGCCTGCCTGTGTATATGGAGCATGTAATTCTGATAAGTGAATTCTGTTATCCTCAACACCTTCAATACCAGCTACTACAAATGGATAAAGTCCCTGTACGCTCTTTTCGAAATCCTGCTCGAATTTTACAACTTCACCTTTTTCGTTTGTTGTAATGTTCTTAGAGTCATTTTCAACGATACGTACATCATCGAAATATGTATCTCCCTCACCTGCTGCCTTTGAAAGTGTAAGTGTTACTTTACCGCTTTCTGGCGCTGTAAAGAATACATACATGTTCTGGAAGTAACTGCTTCCATCTACTGTTGCGCTAGAGTTACTGTGTGTATATGCTTTTACATAGTTCTTTGCAATTGAGCGAGTCGTATAGTTTGTTGCCAATACTTTATCGCCTGCTTTTACAGTCATAGATGCTTTTGCATCACTTCTGTTATCTACACCAACTAAAACTGCATACTGTTTTCCAGCCTCTAAGTCTGTCAGTTCCTGTGTCATAGATACTTTTCCGGATAATTTCATCATTGGGTTGCTATACTGACTCTTTGCAATCTCAGCTTTTCCTTCTCCGTCTTGTTTCCAAGCATCAAAGTTACCACTGTTAAATCCTGCATCTACGATGTGCATTCCTTCACTCCATGTAATCTCAAGGTTTGCTTCATCACCTTTACATACTACATATGGAGTTTCAGCGTCTGCCTCTAAAGTAATTTTTCCATCTACCACTTTAACAGTCTTTTCATCCGTCTTACCAAGGTCTGTCAATTTGTATACTTTGACATCCTTCAGACCTGACCAGCTGTCTGGGAGTTCCCATTCGCTTGATCCACCTTTTGTATTCCAGTGATATAATTTTTCATCTTTTGCATCTACTTCATCACCAGTCTCAGAATCCCAGATCCATGGAAGCAGATATTTTTCTGTTCCGCCTTCTCCGTTATCGCCTCTTGCAACAGCACCTGTTGCGATTACCTTACCGTTCAATGTCATTGTTCTGTCACGGTATGCCGCTTCATCCGGATTGTCAGATCCTCTTTCAAGAACAAGTGTATCGTCACCATCTTTTAATGTGATCTTCATCTCCGGTGTCCATGTGTAAGCTTTTCCATCCGGATCATTCTTGGTAAATGAGTTTTCAGAATCTTCCCAGTCTGTGATTTCATAGTGCTGAATAAATTTTGTTGTCAGATCATGTGTATAAAGGTTCTTGATGTAAGCATCGTAATCATTACGTCCTTGCCATCCTTCGAAGTCTTTCATGTTGTATCCACCAAGGAGTGGTGCCATTGCAGCTCCGCCGTATGATGGATAATCACCTACCCATGAATCTTTCTGATGGTTACGTAAGAAACGCATTACCTCGCTGTTCTCACCTTTTAATTTATATCCACCATATGTAAGGTCTGTTGCCCAGTGCTGGAATGTGGAATCATATTCATTCGCTGATCCCCACTCTGTAGCCATACGCCATCCATTATCATTGATCTCTTTTGATAACTTACGTGTCTGCCAAGAGTCATCGCTTCCACCTGTCTTATTTCCCCAAATATCTACATATACGAAGTCTAAGTTCTGTCCGACTTTTTCTTCTAACTCATCAAAACGTTTTTCACGAAGTCCCATTCCAAGATCGTATACACTGTCGATTCCGATACCTTGGTCAATCCAGTTCCATCCATAACGAAGGTTCCCGTTTGCATCACGTCTTACTAAGTCTTCACTAAATGCTTTTGCTTCTGGATACATCTCACCTGCATTGACATGGATACCAAATTTTGCTCCATACTCAGCACCTTTTGTCATCAGTGTGTTCATATCCTCTGCTCCACCGATTCTCTCTCCGATGTCTGCGTAATCAGGATGTCCTGAATCATGACCTTCATTACCATATCCTTTTAATAATACGGACTGTCCAAGTCCATCTGTATGCATTGACACACGTTTTACGTTATCCAATGTTGTAAGGAATGGGTTCTGGGCCTGTCCACCAAAGTTCATTGCAATACGATATGCAACTAATTCCGGCACTTCTTCACTCTTATATGGATTGTGCATAATGTCACGGAATGCTACCGCACCATCCTGCCAGTCAATCTCTTCATCACCGTTCACATTTCCGGCGATTGTAACTTTTGCCTGTGGAGTATCTGTCTCATCTACAAGATGCCATGTTCCTTTCGAATCTTGTTCTTCTCTGTGCCAGTACCATTTTGTACTTCCAAGCCCCAAAGATACATAACCGTCTTTTTCTTCTGTAGTTGCCATGACTCTTGTGTTATGGCTTCCTCCAGATACGCCAACCGCTTTTGCAGAACCTTCATTCTCAGAGTTGCTCCATAATCCGGCGCTCATCTCGCTGTTTGAGATAAATGCATACATATAATCCTGTGAAAGTTCTGTGTTAGCTGTAATCTCATGATACTCATCACCGCTGATTGTTGTATTAGAAGACATTAATGCGCCTTTTAAGTTTGCATTTTCCTGTGTGCTATTTACAGAAATCAAGCTGTGATTTGGGATCTCAATGCTCTGTATTGCATACACATGTCTTTTATCTACTATTTTTGTTTCATCCAAATTATTTTTTACTTTTGTAATCTCAAATGAAACTGTATCATCTTTTGCAACTAACTCTGCTGTAAGAACTGCATCAATTGTATCACCTGATTTTACAGTCAGCTCATAAGTAGCTTTGTTGTCTTTAAACGTTGCTTTCACATCATCTTTAGAAAGTTTGATGTCTGTTCCGTTGATACGGATTGTGTTGATCTCTGAAGTCTGTCCATAGAATGTCTTTCCTTTCAGATCACCTTTTTTCATCTCGTATCTCACAACGCTTGGGAAGTTCTTTGCTACATGAACATCCATATAATCTGTAGAAAGTACTTCTGTCTCTACTTCTGCAACTTTTTCTAATTTTACAGTCTCAACTTTCAAATCTTCATCTGCTACTGTCACAGATTTTGTTGCTGTCTGATATCCTGTTTTTGCAACTGTCATATCATATGTTCCAGCTGCCAATTCCAAAGAATATGCACCTGACTTATCTGTTGTTGCTGTTTTATCACCAACTTTGACTGTAGCACCTTCCAAAACTTTGTTATCTGCGTCAGTTACTGTTCCTGTTACTGCATATGTAGCTGCTTCTTTTTGTCCTGTGTAGTGAATGTCTTTGATAAGGACATCAGACACATGCCCTGACCAGCTTGTACACTTGAATGCAATCTGAGTTCCAAGAACATCTTTGATAGAACCAAACTCTTCATTTGTAAATACAGCCTGATCATTTAATTTCAATGTCATCTTCTGATCTGCTGTCCACTCAATGCGTACATTCACTTCCGCATTGTCTTTTGGCGCAGCTGTTCTTCCGCCTGTAAAATAAGCTCCATTACCATCTTTATATTTCTGCCAGAACCATCCTTGGTTATCATATCCGATAAACATACCGTTCTTTGCAGTATTATATCCAAGATATACACCAAATCTGTCACTATTATCCTGACTTGTATTTGCATTGTTTGATTTCATTGTGAATGAGAAATATCCCGCTTTTGTAAAATCAAATTTGTTTGGGTTCACAACCATCAATTGTTTTCCACTGTTAGGAGTATTGTCATTCTGTGCTCCTGATTTTAAATTAAGCCATCCGTTTTCTACTGCACATACTGCGTCTTCGCCAGCTTCGTTTTCCAGAGTCCAAGCATCATTGATTCCATCTTCCAGTACTGCTGTCTCTTCTGCTTTTTCTGTCTTTTCTTCTGTAGCAACAGATTCCTCTGCTGATACAAGCTGAAGATTAGACGGAAGCATTGTACCTGTCATAGATGCAACCATAGCCAGACTCAATAGTCTTAAGACCATTTTCTTCTTCATGTTTTACCTCCTGTCTTTCAATTGGTTGTTTTCACGACCAGTTATATTGAATTTCATATCTGATTATACCAAATCACTAATTTTTAGCAATACACTTTTCGCATTTACGGTTTTTTGTACAAAAAAATGTATATATTGTGCAAATAGGCAGGATGCACGCATGCACATCCTGCCTATTTTCTATGCTTTATGACATCCAATTCTTTTTATCGCAAAAAAGCCGAGAGATAACTCTCTCGGCTTTTAAATACTCTCTATGAATTATTTTAATTCTACAGATGCACCTTCTGCTTCTAATTTAGCTTTGATTTCTTCAGCTTCTGCTTTAGAAACACCTTCTTTGATTACTTTAGGAGCTCCGTCTACAACTTCTTTAGCTTCTTTTAATCCAAGTCCTGTGATTTCACGAACAACTTTGATTACTTTAACTTTAGATGCTCCTGCAGATGTTAATTCTACGTTGAATTCATCTTTTTCTTCAGCTGCTCCAGCTGCGTCTCCACCTGCTGCTGCAACTACAACACCTGCTGCTGCAGATACACCAAATTCTTCTTCACATGCTTTTACTAATTCATTTAATTCTAATACTGATAATTCTTTGATCGCTTCGATCATTTCAGCTGTTGTTAATTTTGCCATTTTATTTACCTCCATTGTTTTAAATGCTTTGATTTTCAGGACTGTATCCTGTATGATTCTTTTAGAATCCTCTCTGAGTCTTACAATTACTCAGCTGTTACTTCTTCTGCTGCTTCAGCTGGAGCTTCTGCTGCCTCTCCACCTTTTTCAGCGATTTGATTAAGAACACGAGCGAAGTTTGTAATAGGTGACTGAATGCTTCCAAGGAATTTGGAAAGTAATTCTTCTCTTGAAGGGATTTTTGATAATTCCTGAACTCCAGCAACATCATATACTGTTCCTTCAACCACACCTGCTTTTACTTCTAATTTTTCAGCTCCTTTTGCAAATTTGCAAATAATTCTAGCTGGTGCTGTAGCGTCATCTTTAGAAATAGCAATAGCACTTGGTCCTTCTAAGTATTCGTTCAATCCTGCAAAATCAGTTCCTTCGAACGCTCTTTTCATCATTGTGTTTTTGCAAACTTTGTAGATGATTCCTGCTTCTCTTAATTGTTTACGTAATTCTGTATCCTGAGCTACAGTTAATCCACGATAATCAACTAATACAACTGATGCTGCATCTTTTACGTCCTCAGCGATTGCTGCAACGATTGGTTGTTTTAATTCAACTTTTGCCACGAATGGTGCACCTCCTTATAGATTATTGTGTACCGCCGTTCGAATAAAGATAAAAAATCCTCTCGCCACACGACAAGAGGACAGTAAATTCACATAATTCATCGAATTCAAATCTCCTCGGTAGGCGTTTCACTACTTATGCCTTACGGCACCTACTGTCTTCGGCAGTTTTCTAATATAAGTTATCATATTTTTTTCTATATGTCAAGCTATTTTTGTAATTTTCCAATTTTCTGTAAATGTCAACACTCAACGCTCACCAAACTTATCAAAAAATGCATTTCTACATTTTGCACAAATGCATCCGCTTGTTTTTGTTTGTTTTGACACTTTGTTGTCGCTTTGCTCAAAAAAATCTCACTAAATATATTTATACTATTTTTTATTTTCGTACTCTTACCCGAGCTATATCATAAAACATAGCTCGGGTAAAAATACACTCTTCATTTCTTCCGCTATAACGCAAGCCTGTTTAACTCATCTTGAAACAGCATATCAGAAGACCTTCCGCCAAAAAGTGCCCTCGGGTACTCATTTATCCATTTTTCAATTTCTTTTACATCCCTTTTACTGATTGTATCCAAGTCCGTTCCTTTGGGGACGTGTCTGCGGATTAGTCGATTTTGATTTTCATTACTTCCTCGCTCGTAACTGCTGTAGGGATGGCAATAGAACACCTCTGTTCTCGTTTTCTTCCCCCTCCGTGCTCTTTTTAATCCTTCCGCATCTGAAAATTCACTTCCATTATCAACCGTAATACTTTTAAATACTTGTTTAAATGCTGCTCCCCACTTCCGTTCAATCTTATCTAAAATACGCACCACTTCTTTCGCTGTATGCTCCTTTAGGATTTCTATAATCTCTTTTCTTGTTTTTCGCTCTGTAAGAACCAAAAACGATTTTTTAGAAATTCCCTGTTTCCCGACAACCGTATCCATTTCCCAGTGACCAAACTCTTCTCTTGTCTCAATCTCCTTTGGTCTCTCTTCTATACTCATTCCCGCACTTGCTCTCTTGCGTCTTCTATGGCTTTTCCTTTTTTGTTTGACTTGTCCGCCTAATGGCAGCTCTTTTTCTGTTAAGTTTAAGAAAATGCCTTTTTTAATATAATTATAAATCGTTGCTCTGCAAATGCTTATACTAAACTTTTTCCCATCCTGTTTCATTTTTTGGATTACTGCGTAGGGAGAGTATTTCTTCTTTATGATATTTTCTTCCAAATACTCAGCAAGTTCATAATCTTTCCCAAGCTTTATATCTCTTCCTTTTTGTCTTAATTGTTTCTGATTCTTTTCTTCTGCAAGATCCGGACTGTATCTGATCTCTTCTGTCCAATCGGAATTCCTATGCACATATGCCCCTCTCTTTAATTCTCTCGCTATAGATGTACGGTGCTTGCCAAGTAACTCTGCTATCCTTGTTGTATTATGTCCAGCTTTTACAAGAACTTCTATTTTCAGCCTATCTTCCCAGTGTATTCTTTTGTATCCCATTTTCACTCCCTTTGTCTTATCAAATCTCCTATTCCAATACCACCGGAGCCATCACTACACAGTATGTCAATAATGCCTGAAAAAGCACTATATTTATTCCACACTTTTTTTGATGAACTCTAGCTTGTTCCTCCGCCACTTCTAACAGTAGCTGTTCCCTCTTTTCATCCAAATATATCTGTTCCATTTCATCTTTTTGAATATAATTCGGGTCTGTCATTTTTCTGATCAGTAGCTGTGGTTTTACAGTACGATCGTACTCTAAGTAATAGTCTATCATCCGTCTATGAAATGTAGTACGTGGAATATCCATTTTTTGAATCAATGCGTTTTCCAGTTCCAAAGTTGCTTTGGTAACTCTAAATGATGTTTTTTTCATTACTTTCCCTCATTTTTTTAATTTTTTTTACAAAACAGCGTTAGTTTTTATCAAGTAAAGTGTATTTATTAGTAGAGGAGAAATTATTTATGAGGTCGGAGCGCTGGCACTTAAGACCACGCTCTGCTGTCCTCTACCTCATCTTAAATTTTCTACCATAACACTCTTTCAAGCTGATTTAAGGCATTCAGATATTTTTTATATTCTTTGCTGCCGAGTTCAACTTCCTGTGAGCATCGTTCCAAAATCTTTTTTAAATCAGACTCTACCTGTTGTTTTGAAATAACTTTCTTTTTTTCAATCTCCTCTATTCTCTTTTCGACTTCCTTAACTTCAATCTTTTCTCCTGTTGTTTCTTCCAGTAATTTATTTTGCTCTTCCTCTGGCATCTCCAACATTTTTTCTGCCGCAGCAAATGACACCTCATTGTTCAGCAATTTATCCATCAGTTCATCACTTGCATTTTTTTCCACTTTATTAATCTGCTGTACTTTACCTTCTGAAATTCCAACATGTGCAGATACTAAAGTTTTCATTTTCTGACCCACAAGACGTTCTGGTTCATATTCTCCATTTTCCCCATATCTCGCTGTTCCAGCCAAAAGAGCCAATTGTTCCGGAATATACTCCTCGCCATTATCCTTAAGTTCTTGAAAAATACGTGTCCAGTTTTTTACTTCCATTAATTGATCTGCTTCTTTTTTATGACGATATTGGTTTGTAACCATTATGGAAAATAATTCTTTTGTATCATTGGACAACGGTAATTCAATATCTTTTGGGTCTCGGAAAATACACGGTACAGTATTCTTATACTTCGCTGGGTATCTCCCCTGTTCCTTTAATAACTTCGCCGCTCTCCATCTTCTTTCACCAGTCGTTAGTATATACATCCCCTGCTCATTTCTCTCAGGCAATAAAATCAATGGCTGTAAAATCCCATCTGACATTACAATAAGTTCCGCCAGCTCATCCAATTCATCTATTGAAAAGTCATTCTTTTCATTCGGAGCAATTAAGTCCATATCTATATTTACAACTTCATAACTAGATACATCTGCTGTTTTTGAAACTGGACTTAATAGTCCAGCTCCGACTTGCAATTCCTCTTCTCCTTTTCGCTTAAATTTACTCATATTACTTTCACCTCATCCGTGTTTTTATATTCTATGATTTCTTTTCAGATTCTATAATAATGTATTATAACATACACTTTCTACTCTCTGCAAATAATAATAATTATTTTCTGAATTTTCTAATTATTCAATATATATTCTGCTAACTTTTTGTATTGTTGCGTAGCTTTTCCGTATGCATCTAATACAAGTAACGGTTTCTGTTTCAAGCCTGTCTGTTCCATTTTTGTGCATATTGGAATTGAACAATCTTTTAAAAATATATCTCCAAGGGCTTCCTCACAATCTTTTTCTGCATCTTTGCAGATATTTTTTCTCATGTCATATTGTGTGAGAAAGACGCCTTTCAACTCAAGCCTTTGAGTATACTCCTGTACTGTTTTCATCAAGCGAATAATATTTGCAACACCTACTCTTGAATCCTTATCACATCGAGATGGAATATAAATTCCATCACAGGCTGCCAATGCATTTACATTTAACAGTGATACACTCGGTCCACAATCAATCATGCACAAATCAAATTCGTCTTTTACTTTATCCAATTGTTTTTTTAAACGGAATTGCTGTGGCATTGTAACATTTCCGAGCAATTGATTTTCTACGCTTGATAAAGTGATATAGGATGGTACTATAAACAAATTCTCATATTCTGTCTCGTAAATACAATCCCTAATATCCTTTTCTGAATCAAGAAGAATATCTTCCACCGTGTTCTCTACTGGATACACTCCCCCATTGAGAAGTTCTGTCAACGAATATTCCTGTTCATCCCCACTAAAACCAAAAAGCTGACTTGTATTCGCCTGTGGGTCGATATCTACAACTAATACTTTTCTTTTATATTCAGTTGCAATCATATGTGCCAATGTTGTTATACTTCCTGTTTTACCTACTCCACCTTTGTTATTTAAAAATCCTACTACTTTCATTCTAATTTCCTCCTTTGAATGTCTCTCTTTTCTATATTTATATTATATTATAACTTTCATTCTTTTTCAATAAATTGTAATATACAATGCACATTCATTTTTCTTTTTTGAGGAAATTCTTTAGGGGACAAATTTGTCCCCTAATAAAATCATAGACTGATTTCATCCAACACATATTCCTGCTCCAAATTGTACTCACGTATGTTTTTCATGCTCTGTATCATTTCTGTCCGGAAAGATTTATTTAGTTGCATCAATGCTTTATCTAGTTCCCCCAATGGGCTTCCCATCCGTCGCTTTGTCCTCTCAGTAGAAAGATCCAGCATCATATTTTCCGCTAATTGATTTCCCTGTGCTGCCGCCTGCGAAAAATAATTGTACGATGAAAATATATTCCTTTCCACATTTTCCCCCTTCAAATACTCAAAACCAAGTTTCAGCTGCGCATATTCATTTCCTGATTCTGCTAGCTCTGTCATATACTGCAGCCCAAGTTCGGGACTATATTCTGAACTTATTTTATCTAAATAAATTTTACCAACAAAATACTTTGCCCTATCATTCCCTTGCTCTTTCGCTCTTTCTAAATATTGGACTCCTTTTGCTTCATTGTAGTATGGAGATTCTTTTCTCACATACTCTTTTCCAAGATAATAGCAAGCATATTCATTTCCCGCTTCCACTAATTCTCTCAGATATCTTACGCCTTGTTCCACATCATATATTCCACTATCTAAATCAAGATACACTTTCCCCAAAAGAATTTTTGCGTATGTATTTCCTTTTTCTTCTGCAGCTTTTAAATATCCTACTCCTTTATTGATATCTTTTAATTTTTCATCCGATATGAAAAGTTTTCCCAATGCATACTGGGCGATTTCATTATCTCCTTTCTCTGCCAGTTCTGTCAGATACCCAAGTGCAATTGGCAACTTTTCTCTTATGTCGTATTTAATATAAATCTGACTCAGCAACAACTGTGCCGGAACATTTTTTCCTTCTGCTGATTTTTCTAAATATGAAATTGCTTTTTCTGTGTTTTGTTCACATCCCTTTCCAGTATACAACATCTTTCCAATCTGATATTGTGATAGCGGATCTCCTTCCAATTTTCTATCCATAGATAGGAATCCATCAAAAGCATTTTTATAACTATTTTCCGCTGCTCCTAAGTTTATTTCTGTTCCCTGTCCACATTCATACATTACTGCTTTCTTCTGTTCTGCAAATGGTGAATTTGAAATCCCCTGAAATATCTGAAATGCTTTTTCGTAATCTTGTTCCACATCATCTCCACGATAGTAAATATTTCCTAATGCATATCTTGCATAATCTGTGTCTGAATTTTCAAACCACTGGATTGCCTCTTGAACATCTTTTTCTGTTCCCCATCCTCTCTTATACTGTTTCCCGATTCGGTACTGTACATAGCTCTTCAGATCAAATGAATTGGTTTCACTTCCCTTAATATAAGGCTCTGCCTGTTCAAACATCTGTAAAGATTTTTGAAAACATTCTTGGGATTTCTCTAAATCAATTTCTGTTCCTCTGCCATACATTGTTATCTCTCCAATGAAGTACATCACAAATGGATTATCCTGATATTTTTTTTCAAGCATATCTGCCGAATTTTTTTCTTTTGCAAAATCAATCTGTTCTTGAAGATCTTTCCACTCCTTGAAATAGTCCATATATGACCCTGCTGATTTATTTTGCTGAGAACTTTTTTCAAATAAGTTCCCAGCCTTTTCAAATATTTGTTCTGTCTGTTGAACTTCTAAGGTTTCTATATTCGATTCTTCTTGTTGTAGCAAATCCGGCTCCTTTAAAATCATATCTTCTTTCAAGTTTTCTGTAATCTTTACTTTTTCTTCTCTGTATCCGCTACCCAAATATGTTTTTTCAAGTTCAAATGAAGTTTCTTTTTTTGAAATGCCAACCTCATATGCCCTCATTTCACGCAACACGAAATTTCCCATGCGCCTATATAGATCTTCTTTTTTCGTCTGTTCAAAATCCTCCCAATTCCCTCCGCCATATGCCTCCGCATATAATTTACTTTGCCTTTGCAAAATTTCTGTAAACTTTTTATATTCCTCTTTACAATACTTTTGTATATAAGCCTCACTAATGCCATCTATTTGTTCCCGAAGTGGTTTTATTGCATAGCTATTATAATTTTGTTTATGCTTAGGAACTCCCTGTAAATTTTCAAATAGTTTCAAAAACTGTTCCCGGATAACCGGATTCTCTCGAAAATTTCTACTTTCTGCTGAAGCAATAATATCTTTCCGGATAATGTTATTGATTTGTAGATTAATATCTTTCGTTCTCATAATTTCATTTACAACGGCACTTTTACAATTATTGATATTCTGAAGCTTAAATTTTCCTCGTACCTCTTTTTTCCCATTGTACATCATTTTTTCCCGCATCGGGTACGGCTCTACTGTCGCAATATGCACATGCAAATTGTCTGTATTGTAATGGATACCGGCACTCCATACAGCATGTTCTAAGCCTTCACTTTTTAATAATCGGTTCACTGCAAGACGGGTTACTTCTTTTAATTTTTGTTCATCCAAAATTTGCTTTTGAGAATCATATATCCCATTTTGTTCCAACCACCGATTGTCAAAAGATATAACCGTCTGCCACATAACACTCTCATTATCCTGAGCTGTTTGAAAAATATCTTTTAATGCTCTTTTTTCAGAATGAGTTAAGTTATCTTTTTCGTTGGTAAACAGTCCTGTTGATTTTTCTGGATTTCCCATATAATCATTAAACAGATTAAAGGTTTGTATTGCATCATTTCTTTGTGCCTCCTCCCGAGCCAAATAATCTATATACCCCGAAAAAATCTCACTTTTAGGTCTACAAAAATCTTGCATAAAAGTAACTCCTGCCTTTATATCTCCCAACCTTATACCTCCTTTTCCGGAAACATTTTTGTCTTTCTCTGTTTAGGGGACATTTTTGTCCCCCTCTTTTTCTTCCCTGCTTAGGAGACAATTTTGTCCCCCTCCAGTTCTTCTCTTCTTAGGGGACAATTTTGTCCCCCTCTGGTTCTTCTCTATCTAGGGGACAACTTTGTCCCCCTTCAGTTCTTCTCTTCTTAGGGGACATTTTTGTCCCCTCCAGTTCTTCTCTTCTTAGGGGACATTTTTGTCCCCCTCTGTTCTTCTCTGCTTAGGGGACATTTTTGTCCCCCTCCAGTTCTTCTCTTCTTAGGGGACATTTTTGTCCCCTCCAGTTCTTCTCTTCTTAGGGGACATTTTTGTCCCCCTCTGTTCTTCTCTGCTTAGGGGACATTTTTGTCCCCCTCCAGTTCTTCTCTTCTTAGGGGACATTTTTGTCCCCTCCAGTTCTTCTCTTCTTAGGGGACATTTTTGTCCCCTCTGGTTTTTCTCTGCTTAGGGGACAAAGTTGTCCCCCTCCGGCTCTTCTCTATCTAGGGGACATTTTTGTCCCCCTCCAGTTCTTCTCTTCTTAGGGGACAATTTTGTCCCCTCTGGTTTTTCTCTGCTTAGGGGACAATTTTGTCCCCCTTCAGTTCTTCTCTTCTTAGGGGACATTTTTGTCCCCCTCTGTTTCTCCCCTGCTTAGGGGACAATTTTGTCCCCCTCCAGTTCTTCTCTTCTTAGGGGACAATTTTGTCCCCCTCTGTTCTTCTCTGCTTAGGGGACATTTTTGTCCCCCTCTGACTCTTCTCTATCTAGGGGACAATTTTGTCCCCCTCTGTTTCTTCCCTGCTTAGGGGACAATTTTGTCCCCCTCTGTTCTTCTCTGCTTAGGGGACATTTTTGTCCCCCTCTGACTCTTCTCTATCTAGGGGACAATTTTGTCCCCCTCTGTTTCTTCCCTGCTTAGGGGACAATTTTGTCCCCTTCTCTTAAACCCCTTTCTTTTTATTTTTGTAATCTTTTTTCTGCTTCAAATTAGCTAACTTTTTCTTTCTATGATCTTTTAATTTAATAAGAACTTCTGATTCCTCCTCGCTTACTGGATAACACACATCAAATCTGCTATCTATTAAAATTGTATTTAAAATATCCAATGTCAGTTCTTGCATTTCTTCCATTTTCCGAAACACTTCCATTGATATTCCATTAACAGTTTTTTCATTTTTACTATATTGCCGTAAAATATACCGCAATGCTGCCGCCTCACTTTTTAGTCCTTGTTCTTCTTGCACTTTCTGAATTATTTTCTCATCTTCCTCTTCCAATCTAAAAGGTTTAACTTTCATTAGCTCTTCTCCGTTCTTCTTCTAAATATTTCTCCATCAAAATCTCCTGTTTCAACATCTCTAATGTCTCAGAGTTATGCTGTATAACTTCCATGTTCGTTTTGATTAAATTCACATAGCGTTCCTCGACCTCTTTTATTTCTCCAGCTATCACATGATTCTTTAAAATACCGATTAAATATTTATTACGACTCATCCCATGTTCTTTTGCCATCCTATCAATCGCAAGCACAACTTCACTTTCTAATTTATATATTTTTATATCCTGCTTCATATTAACTTCCACCTCTTAATCATTATTTTTAATATTTATATATTACATATTAATATATAAAACTCAACTTATCAAGACCGATATCGCTTGTATTCTCCAAAAAAGAAAAATCACCCCATGAAAACCCTAGGCTTTGCCTAGCCCCAAAGCCATTTTGGGGTGGGTTTTCCCTTATACTCTTTACCTAGCTGTCGCCAAAGCTTCTACGTGGCAGCCACTGATCATTGAATTACAAAAAAACAGCACGAAGAACTTTTGTTCTTAATGCTGTTTTTTTTATCCCTTTTAGCACAATTCCTCTAGTATCCTACTACAAGCCAATGCAAAATCATCGTAAAGGCTGTGATGAATGGTAACGTGTATAATAAAATTTCCTGTAAGATATCTTTTATTTTGTTCATTGCTCTACCTCCTGATCATGCAATCTTTTTCAGTGCTTCCGACGGCTCAAACCGGAAGATAAAGCCATGTTTGAATTTTGAGTAATAACCGCCTAAATCTTTTACGGCTTTGTTGATCCTTATATATTCATCTTTTGTCAATGTCTCTTCGATTCTTACAACCCAAAGTTCCGACCCATCACGTGTATCCTCTCCATGTGTAATTTTGAAAGTATATGTGTTCTTTTCCTCGATTGCGGTGCTGTCTGTTTTTTCCGGCTGTTGCCTTTGCCTGTCCTGTTTTACCGGTGCTGTGCTGCGATTTTTAATTCTTGCTGTCTTCGGTACAATTTTTATATTTTTGCCATTGTCCTGACAACATCCAAAATAATAGAAGTCAACATGGAAATAGTCCATCATCCCATCACAATCATGGTAATTATAAGATTTCACAAAATTGTCTACATCCTGAATAACCGCCCTCGTAGCTTCATTCAAGACATTTTTATATGCATTCGTTGAATCTCTAATGATTTTTTCTTTTTCTTCTCTTGATGCATTTAGAAAATTCATTCTTTCATCAACAACCCAATTCCATGGAAATAAACTTTTTCCAATTTTTTCAAAATCATCATTTGTCAATTCTTCAAACGTTTTATAGATTGGAATCGGGCTTTCTTTTAATGTTACATGCAATTCCTTACACATGGAAGCATAGGACGTTCGCACGCTAAACTTGTAAGTCGGATATTTTTCTTTTACGTATGTTCTGACAATCTGAGCAACTTCTTTTAATGTTCTGTTCCAACTGTGATTGCTCCCCTCCCAGCCAAATTCTGTGTAGAACTGACTTCTAACACTGTCCGCCGTTTCCTTTACTGTTTCATACACTTCCGTTTCTTTTCTGTTTTTCCAAATAGGAAAAAGGGAATCAAATTCGACGTTGATGTTTTTCATTTCTTCAACATCTCCGCCGTTGTCCGGGTGATGTTTTTTTAGTAGTTCTTTGTATTGTTTTTTTAAATCGTCAAAACTCTTTACATTTTTAAAATATTTTGTCATAATATAAATATCTCCTTTCTTGGGGTGCCGGTTTCGTTTCATTGCTAGTGTTGGCGATTCCGGCTTTATTATTTGCTTTTTTTCTATATTTATATTATACTATATTTGTATTTTTATTTCCTTTGTTTTTAGGATTTAACACACTTAATTTTTCTTTTTTGAAGAAAAAACTTGTTGCCAAAATGGCAACAAAAAAAGAGCCTTTCAGCTCTGTACACCTTCAAGTTTTCTTTATTCTGTTACTAAATTATTTAGGGGACAAAATTGTCCCCTATCTTTTTAGTCCCAATTTATAGAATCATGTGATACTGTTCCGTGCTGAGCAATGCTTTCATTTGCCCGTTCAATTGCCTCTATTTCATCCGGCAATGCTTTATCTTCCGGAACAAACCGAACCAACACTCTAAATATTGTTTCTGTGTCACTCTCATCAATTAAATCTATTAATCCTTTTAACATTTCTTTACTCATTCTCAACGCCTCCTATAATCGCTTGTATACCTGCCCTCTTGGTAAAACATCCTTTATGATTATTGTATCATTTATTACCGAAAAAATAACTCGCAAATCTCCAACTCGTAATCGGTAATCATCTTTAATTCCTTGTAACTTTTTTACATCACCCGCCGGAAGTTTCTCAATTGCTATCTTCAACCTCTGTTTTGTTGGTCTATCCATTTTACCAATGTGCTTCGCAGCCTCTTTTTCATACTCGATCCGCAACTTGACACCCCCCTTTATTTTCCTATCAATACTTTAACATTTTTTTTCTTTAAAGTCTATTCTCTTTACAGACTTCTATTTGTTTTTTGGAACTGTCCACTATCAGCAGACAGCTCCTGACACATAAGAGATGCTTTTACAAGAATATTTTTCTTTCTTCTATCGAATAATAATATGCATGGTCTGAAAGCCTTTCTTCCTTGCTTACTTGTGTTTCATTCACTTCTTGTATCATGGTGTCCATCATTTCTCTATCTATATCTGCATAAGACGGAACAATAAGCCCTTCATCAATACTACTTGGAATAATATAAAAATTTTGTTTTAATTTTTTGCCAATCTCTTCTAAAATTTCTGTTCTCAAAATTGCTGTAGCCCCCCAAAACTTTTCTTTGTTTGTAAGAACATACATAATTTCCTCTTCACACGATTTTATCAATCTTCTCTTTTCTTCTTCATCTATTGGCATCTCTTCAAATATCTCTATCATGTTATAAAACTTATATTCGAATTTGATTTCCATGTTTTTTAATGCCAACTCATATAATTTTTCCTCTCTTAAAGGTATCATTTTCAAAATATCATTTGTGATTAAAATTGTCATTCTTTCACTTTTATCTTTTAGCTCTCCGCCATCTAAATAATATATAACAGACAAGTCTAAAAAAGTCTTATGCGGTACTCTTTGCAACAATTGCACGTTACTGTCCGTATGTATTAATTTACAAATTACATTTTCCTCTCTTCCCACTTTCTCTAAAATCTTTTTGCCACTGAAAGGAACGTCCCTGTGCTCGTTATACACTTTTATTATTTCCTTTGCGATTGTTTCAATCGAGCAAATTTTTTGTTGATACTTATAAAAAAATTCTTCCAAATATATTATTGGCAAAATCTCTTTTTCCCCCATAATAATTCCGACTCGCACAACACTATTATTTTTTGTGGTTTCGCATAATCTTACATCCTCTCCTGTTCTTCTTTTTACCTCTTCCAATACACTTTTTTGAAATACTTTGTAATTCATTTTCCATTCTCCTTTTCTTATTGTTTTGTTTACAATATAATTATATTATATTAATGCCTAAAGTGCATCTTTTCAGAGATAATTAGAACGAAACTTTTTCTTTTTTGGGGAAAACTATTTGCTTTTATTATGCCAATATAGTATTATATAAATAACCTTTTAAGGTTGTTTTTGTTTACAAAATAAAAGCCTTTGGAACAGTTCTCCATTGGCTTTTATTCTACTATCAGCTCCACTATGCTCTTTTCTATATTCTATTGCACTTCCCTTTTCCCCAAAAAAAGAAAAATTTTTATTCGATATAATCCACTCCCTGCTTTTTTGCTTCTTTTATCCTTCGGAATAAGGTTGATCGACTTACACCTAATTCTTCCGCTACTTCTTTCGCAGTCGTTACATCAATCCACTTTTCAACCTCTTTAATTGAAATTTTCCGTTTCAACTTAATTGACTTTGCCCCAGCCTTTCTGCTTTTTATTTTTCTTATAGTCTCTTTGTCATAACGAATTTTCAAGAAGTTCTCTCCAGACTGTTCTTTTTCAAAAGAAGCATCCGCTCCCACATTTTTTAATATATCGTTCAAAATTTCCAGTCTTTTTATCTCTTCACAAGAATTTGTTATCTTTATTTCAAATAAAATTTTATCCATAGCTTTCTTATCTTATTGTTTCATAATTAATATTGAGACTGTTTATAGACAAAATAAAAAGCGTCTCATTATTAATTATGAACCTCAATCTTTTTCCCCTCTTTCTTTACAACCTTATACCACTTCCCACATTTTGTGCACCTGTATCTATAAATACGTCCAACAACACGTTGAAAATAGATATTGCCACATCTACAACTTTGACGTTTTCCGCAGTCATCTCTTAACATTACCTTATCCATAATTCTCCTTCTTTTACATAGGGGACAAATTTGTCCCCTAGCTTCAAATCCTGTCCTTTACTTTTTAATTCGATCTAATATATCTTTTACTTCTTCGCTTGTCAGTGTTCCTTCCCTCTGCAAGTTTTCAGATATAGCTTCAACCATTGTTCTATTTTCTGAAAGAATCTTCTTTGATTCACTCCAAAATTTTTTTGATAGTAATATCGTTTTTTCTTCTAACTCTCTATCTAGCAAAGTTTTACTTATGCTTGAATCTGTCATAACAATATATGCTTTGATCCATTCTGTGGCTTGAGGAAAATCACTGTCTTCGCCTATAAAACTTCCTATATGCATTTTATCAAGCAGTATTTCTTCTGCAATGGCTCCCGCATACTTTATTAAAATTCCTTTCTTCACTGCATTTGCATCCTGTAACTTTTGAACCATTACAACTCTAGGCTGTATATCAGATAGGATCACTTGAAAACTTTCTATTTTCATTAAATATGCCATTACTGCATGTCCAGCTTCGTGGACGGAAGATACTTTCCTATTATATTCAGTAAGCGGATCATTTTTGTTTTCACTTCTGATAATTCGTTTTGCATACCCTAATGACGTTCCAGTGATAACGTTATAATCATTATCCGAAAACATTCTTTTTGTTATCTGATACGCACAAAGCAAGGATAGCAAAGAATAGCAGATTACTAAGACGTTTCGTTGAATCAATTCTTTTGTAACAGGGACTTCTTCGTTGAAAAAATAGAATAGTAATACTATTCCGCATGACATCAAAAAACATTTCATAATATTACAAAAAAATCCAAATAATTTTCTCATTAAAATTTCTCCTTTTCCGCTCCAGCAAAATTATAATCATATGAATGGAAAAAATCTCTTGTATACTATTCTTGCTTTATATTGAGGGAACAAATTTGTCCCCCATCTTGCGGCACCTTTACTCTAGTCCTCACTGCCAAACAATTCCGCATGTGCATTGTTATATACAGCATACTCCGGATATCGCAATTGGATTGCCTGCCAAAAGAATGGTGCATATTCACAAGCGAAAAGCTCCTCTACACTGTAGCGACTGCATTCCTCAAGCTTTCCCTTTGCATCCTTTTTTTGATTCACTGTAGGAGTTCCATTACAGAACAAGTTAAATGCCATACGTACCACTTTCAAGCTGCCACTTGTCTGCCAGCCCTCCTGCAGACATTCCAATCTAACGCAATGAATTTCTTCATCAAAAATATTTTCAAAATGAAATCGCGTATCTGCATTTACTCCAAGGCAATAGTATAGTGCTTGATGATATACATCTTTAAATTTTGCATTTTGCATTTTTTCCATATAAAACGCCTTATGTTTTTCACTGATAAATTTTATATTTTTTTCTGCCATAATCCTCTTCTCCTTTTCTTATCGCTGCATCACGTCCATTTTGGCCGGATGCAGCTTCATCTATCGTATGTTACCTATCGCTCACTTTATGAGAATGGAAGTTCTTCATCAATTCCATCCGGAACATTCATAAATCCATCCCCTGCAGGACCTTCTTCGTTCATGCCATATCCCTGACTTTTTTTACTCTCAGCAAATTCCTGTTCTTCTACAACAACATCTGTTGTGTAAACTTTCACACCGTCTTTATTCGTATAACTTCCTGTTTGGATACGTCCAGTCACAGCAATCTTTACGCCCTGATGTAAATACTTCTCTGCAAATTCTGCCAGCTTACCAAAGCATACACAACTGATAAAATCCGCCGTTGCATCTCCCTCTCTCTTAAACCGACGGTCAACTGCCAATGTATATCTGGCAACCGCACTTGCATTCTCTCCTTGTGAATATCTCACTTCCGGCTCTCTTGTTAAACGTCCTATCAAAATTACTTTATTCATGTTTCGTACCTCCGCTTTCTTTTCGTCTTTGTTTTATCTTTAATATAATTATAATATATTTATATTTGAAATTCATCAAAAACACTATTGATTGCACATATAATTTTTCTTTTTTGGGGAATATTTCTTTTATTTTTTATATACGTTTCTTTTTTGGCAATATCTTTTCATCTCCACAACTTGCTTGAAAAGCTCCTTTATTGTTTCGGAGCAAGTAATGTCAATTATGGATTTTATATAAATTAAGATTTTATATAAATATAGATTTACTCTGTCTTAAAAAGTGTCTACAGCCCTCTATTTTCAAGGGTTTTCCTATTTTACACATGAAGTAAAATTGTAAATATTTCCCACTTTTCCTCTTTATATCTTGAAAAAACTTCTCAACGGATTCCTGAAATTTGAAATTCCTCTAAAAATCTACCGTGATATTTGAAAAATTTTTCTACAATGACTCAAAAAAAACAGCCTCCTTCCCGATGCTGCATTGTTTTCCAAAATTTTTCTCTTTATTTTCTCTTTTATTTTCATTTCTGTATCATTTCTTTTACGCAAACTAGACCTAAACTCAACTGTTCTTTTTCTCCAGTAAGTATAGGTTCTTTTGCTTTATGCAACTCCAAGCTCTTCTCTTAATAGCTTGTGGAATAAAGACGCTTTCAGTCTCCGTATCCATTTTTTTGGATTTAATACCCTATCATTAATGATCAGGAGCATTTTAGGGAAAATGTCCAACGGGTTTATAAAGCTCTCCCACAGACGTTTCCGATAATTCAAAAGCAATTGCAAGATGTCTTTATACTCCTTTTGATCCGGTTGCTTGATTTTATTTCTTCTACATGCAACTTTCATCAAATACTCGTATGTCTGTTTATGTTCCGACTGTACTACCTTCTCTGAAAATTGTTTTCTCAATGTGATCAGATACATTCCATCCTTAATTCCAACATAAAAGTACAGCTTCAGCATCTTCAGATACGTCTGAAGTGTTCTTGCGTTGATATTAAGAAGTCCTCTCTCCATACTTCCATCTTCAGCTACTGTATTTGCATATTTTTTGATAAAATTCTCACGCTTAATTCTGTGCGTGCGAAATTTCCCTGCTTCATTGATATTGAGCAAATCCATGATCAATAGTTTTTGAGCCGGTTTTAATTTTTTCCAATTTACATCATAAAAAAGTTTTTGATTTGTCCGGATATATGGTACGTTTCCTGTCTTATAATCTCGATCTGTATAAGAAGTAAAATCATTTCCACACAAAACAATATCATAGTCCTTCTGTCCTTTTGTCACTTGGATGATACCCTTTTGTGCAAGGCTTTTTTTGCAGTCATAGAATGCCTGCACAGAAATATCCATTTTCTCGCACATTTCTTTGTAATGCACCCCAAAGGCTTCCCCACGCCCATTCTGCAGGTGGGTAAGTGCTATAATAAAATCAATTTCATTCCCGGTAAGCTCTTTCTCAAATAGGCTGTGAAATACGTCTAATTTTATCCTTTGCATGATTTTCTTCTCCTTTCTTTTGACAATTGGTATTTTTTATGATATAAATATATTAAATATAGATGTATCAGATTTCACAGTCATACCTTTTCTGATACTTATCTATATGGAACATTTATAAAAACGGAGTAGGCTTGCTGGCTTGGGCTCCGTTTTTTGTTTTCTATAATTCCATTCCCATCATGGGAGTTGTTGCTGCTACTTGCTGGTTTTTACTTATTTCCTGTTGCTGTAGCTGGTTGAGATAATTTTCCGTCCGGACTGCCTTTTGTTCCTGACTTTCTTCACACAGTTTCAATTGTAATATGGGAAGTGTTTCATCCAATTCATAATGATTTTCCTTCAGAAACAAATTCATCTGTTCTATCTGTTCATTTGATAGCAAATGCTTTTCATATGTATCATCAAATGTCATTCCTGTACAAATGTAAACTTTATCTCTTTCTTTCCACACTGCTTCTTCCAGTTTTTCTCCTCTATATTCAATTTTTACCATTAGAGTATTTTGATCTTCCCTAAATCCTTCTACAAGGAGTTGTTCTGTTGCTTTTTCAGCTTGTTCCACCGGCGCATGCTCAGCCTGCTCCTGCTTTACTTTATCTACTTCCTGCTTTATTTCTTCTGATACCTGTTTTTGTTTTTCTGCAGGTTCTTCCGAACGTAACGCTCCTGACCTCACAAGAGCTTGGCGCTCCAGCAATTCCTCATACGGAAGTTTCTTGTACATATTAGGAATCCGTTTTTCTACTTCCTGTGGGGCAAAAAACATTGTGTTTTGCTTTGTAAGTGAAACTGGTATTAAGTTTCCCTCTGTATCCAGTTCTACAAGACGATATTGATGTTTTCCATTCCGCACACGGAATCCCTGCTCTTCTATTTGTTTCGTGCTCTGAATTGCGCAATAATGGATTTCCGGAAGTCCTTCTTTCTCTAAAAAAGAAAGTTCTTCCACTGGTTTGAATTTCTTGGCATAATTCATTAATGCTTCATTCCAATCCTTTGCGTTTTCCGGTACATGACAATGAATCTGTTCTGCAGACATCCCTTCCCTTTTTAGGAGTTCTTGTATATGCTGCATGCTTTCTACTCCACTCAAATCATGGTCTTCCGCCAAATGAACTTCTTGTTTTGGATATTCTTTTAGAAGATTTAATATTGGTTCGTATTTTCCTGTTCCTCCTAATGGCAGATAGTCATATGCTTTCCAGTCTTTTCCCTGCGCTTGTAAAATAGTCATTACGCTCATCGCATCGATGACACTTTCTGTTACGATCAATTTTTCAGACTGATTGTTAATGCAAAAACCTTTTTTATAGTCACATCCCTCCAGATCTCCGAGAAAACGTACATCCGAAAGAGTGCCTCGAAGAGAAGCAAAATTGGGTTTGCCTCCTGAATCATAGGCAACAAATACACAATTCCCATTCACATCCTGATACAGCATTTTCCGGTCTACAAAATCCTGTACAATCTCCGGTGCAATATACCGGCTTTTTGTCAGATAAGCGTACACCCTTCTCATGTTTTTTCCTCTCTCCGGTAAGATTAACTCTTGTTTTACCAATTGTTTTTCTTTGAGCTGTCCTTTCGGCTGCGGTGTGTAGTGTTCGGGAATATAAATCCGTTCTTTCAATTCTTTTAATGCTTCGTGCAGATCTCCATTATGTACAAATTCTGCCGCAAATCCTATAATAGAATCCCCTTTTCCGACCCCCGATTTTCCCGGTATGGAATTTCTCCAGTAATAGTTTTTTGTTGTATCAATACGTACACTGTCATGTTGTGCAAGGGTATAATACCTTCCTTTCCGAATCAAGGTAAATCCATGCTCTCTTGCATACTCTGTGATTTGTACCTGATTCTTAATTTCGCTTATCAACTCTTCATTGCTAATCCTTGGTTTTCTCTCCTTCTGTTCTGCAGGTCTATTGCCAGCAACAGACGCCTCTTTTTGCGGACTTTCCAAATATACTTCCAGTGTCTCTTGCACTTCCGGTATTTTTTTTCGACACAGTTTATAAGTCTGATTTAAAACGGCAAACAAAGACTGTTCTGGATTCATCTCCTTAATCTCTTTCCAAGAAGATGCAAGAAAATCTTTTCTCGTTTGTGTACTTACAATTCCTAAATGATTTTCCAACATCATTCCAAAGGCAACTTCCTGAAATTTTGTTTCCGGATTTTCTTGTAAATATTCCAGTTCGGAAATTCCGTGGCTGATTTGATAAATCAATTCTGAAACTGCCTTTTCGCCTGTTTCCTGTAATGGTGCCGGCTCTTCTTTCTGCATCGCAGAAAGCTGTTCTGCATAGGAAAGCAATCCCTTTACCATTCCTGGATACATCTGTTCTGAATATCCTATTTGATAAAAATTCTTTCGAGCAAGCACTGGGCAGGTTGTCTGAACAATATCAAATACCGCTTTCACTCCGTCATGCTTTTGCTGAGTGACACTTTCTATCTCTCCTGCCTGATATCTAATTTTTTCTTCCTGAGATGCCTGTTCAAGCGGTACGAGATTCCCATCTATTTTGAGCAGTGTTGCTTGATATGGTACGTACACCTTAATCCCTTTTGCTCCCCTTTTTACTTGATACCCTGCATCATTCCAAGCAGAAAAACTTTGACAGTAAACTGCTTGCGGATTTTCTCGATAGATAAGTAAATTGTTCTTCAGGCTGTATCGATAGAACCGACTCCCAAATTCCAAAAAATCAGCGATTCGTTCCGGTTCTTTTTCCAATGCATCCAGCATCTCTACAATGTTTCGATCCATTTGTTTTTGCTGCATCTTCTCATCCCCTGTCTGTTCTAATTTGCATATATTTTTAAAATCTCTTTCTGCTCTGTTTCTTCTAATTGATTCAATGGTTTTAATAAATCACTTTCTGCAAGTGTTCCAATCGGAAGCTCATTTTCTTCGCAATTCACAAAATAAAAACTTCCATTTTCATCTTTTACAATGGCTTTTCCCTGATAATATCCGATAGAAAGATATAACTTATGAAGTACCTCAAAATTTTTCGGTTCTTTTTTATATTCCATTTTCATCTCTCCTTTTCTTATGCTGCATCTGGTCCATCTTGGCCGGATGCAGTTCTTACCCTCTAATTAACTTTTGTCCCTCTGTTAAAACACCACCAAGAACTTGAATCAGCTCTTGTCGAATCTCCGGATAAATCAAAGCAATCAATCCAATTGCTGCAAGAACAAATAACATGATCAATGCTGTAATTCTGATACATCTTCCCATTGTTCTTACAAGGAACTTTCCCATATTATTTCGTTCTACAATTCGGACATTTTCGTTTTGTATTCCATATTTTTCCTGTAATTTTTTCTGCTTCTGATTTTCTTCTTGTTCTATCCGGATTTTTTTTACTAATGATTCCTTATACTTTGCCATCTTTTTCCCCCACCTAGACTTTTTTCCAGCGAGAAAATAAACTTCTTTTTTCTTTCTGCGGCTTTTCTTTTTCTTTCACCGGAAACAATTTTTCAAAAGCCGGGTTATGAACATATTCAAATTGATCCGGGGAATACACTGTAAAAAATGTCCGTTCTGCTTTATTTTCCATAAACTCCAGTACGTCCTTTTTCTCACGTTCGGAAACAAAATTAAAAACGTACATTATGTCTGAATAATATTCATTTCTTAATATCGTTTCTGTTTCATCCATCTCTGATGCTGTCGTTCCACTCACAAAAATCCGGACATCTTTTTCTAAAAATGAGGTTTTATTAAAATCTGCGTTCATGTACGTACCGAAATCATAAATGTAATAGTCATATTCCTGTTTTAACACTTCCGGAAGATTTTCCGGCTTATAAAACATGTCCACATTTTCAAATCTAACCTTTCCAATATTTGCATCATGTTCTTCCGCATAGAAGCGTGCTTCATGTTTCTGTACAAATCCAGTATCATTTACTTCCAGATAGCAAGCCCGGTATCCTTTGAGCTGCAAATATTTTACAAGCTGGATTGCAAACGTAGTTGTTCCTATTCGTCTGCATACCCCGGCAATCCCAATTTTAATTCCCGGTTTCAATTCCTCTTGTGCTTCTGCTTCTTCCTGATACGGATTTGTTTCCGGCTCTTTATAATATCCATACAGACACCGTTCTAATTCCTCTCTCGCCTCCGTTTGACTTACAGCGAATATATAATATAAAATCCCTTGATTTTGAAGCTCCTGGATAATTTTACTTTGTCTGTCATATCCTGGAGCATAAATGATTACTTGACAATTTTTTGCCCCCTCTATCCGTTTGATTTCTGCCGCTACTTCTTCTGCAGAATCAACATACTGCTCAATATCAAAAATCAGATACTCGCATTGTCGACTTAAAATATCATTTAGATGATTCTTGATCGTAAGGCTTCCTTGCAAATATTCCAGTTCCATCTCTTTGATTGCTGCTGTTTCCTGTGCAAAAAATCCTCGCTCCTGCGAACCTGCAAAAAGTATCATTTTTTATCGCACCTCTCTTTCCACAAAAAAGAAAATTAATTATTTTAACTCAGTAATTTGTTGCTGAATATTTTTTGTCCTCTGCACAATGGTTTCTATTTCTTTTTCTATTTCTGCAACCTGATTTTGATTGACTGCGATCTGATTTTGCGCTTTCAAAATCGTATCTTCCGCCTTTTGCGTTTCTTCCTCTGATGGATAGGTTGCTTCCTTTAAAGATGTAATCCGCTTTTCCAGTTTCTCATTTTCTACCTCATAGGCTTTTATTTTCTTCTCTTTTTCCGCTATTTGCGCATCATCATATGTAATCTGTGCCTGAAGGCGTTCTTTTTTACAGTCATTTTCAGTAACCTTAACCGGAACTTTTCCGCGCTCTATCTCATTTACATTTGTATAAAATCTTGTAGCTTTATTTTCTTTTCCAACTCGAAAAGAAATCTCTTTCCAAGCCTTTGGTACCTCTTCGATGTGCAAAAGTACAAATTCTGAATCTTGATACATCACTTTCATTTTTAATGTTCCACCGTTTCGTTCAACCGCCTCAAAATCTAGTTTTTGATCTAATACTTCCTTATTTTCCAACTCGATAATGACCTGCATTCGGTTTGCCTTTTCATCATATCTCCACTGCGTCAAATAAATATCGTATGTTTCATATACCAGTTTCTGATAATACGGCGTTGCGCTTTTAAGCGTTGCGATATCCGGAAGCCATAATTTTGAAGTAAAGAAAACAAAGTATCCCACAACAATCACTGCAAGAAATCCTACTAATGGAGCACTTTTCTTTCCGATCCGTTCTTCCCTTACTTCTCTTACCTTTCTTGTTTTCAAGTTATCCCTCCTTCAGCACACGCTCCATGGCGCCGACCGGAATAAAATTTTCAAACACAACGATTGCTTTGATCTGCATTTGATTTGCATATTCTAAACATCGTGTTATAAATTCATCCTCAGATTTTTCTGTCGGCTGAATGATTACGATCATGTCTGTATCTTTTCCAATTTCATCCTGTATACAAATATATTCTTTATAGATATCCTTCGCCTTTTCTTGAAAGAACTCTTCTCTTCCTTCTTCACAGCATATGTAAAGATTTTTAATTTCCGCCATTGTCATTCCCTCCCTGTTCCGTATTGTATTTCAAATCCAAACCGCATCTGATCACTTTCCTGGTATGTATCACAGACTGCTTTTATCGTAAGTGTGTCAGATGTATCTGTTCGATAATCAATATCAAAATATAAGTTTCTTTCATATTCATTTATAATCTGTATCGTGTCCGGATGCAGATTCACTGTTGTAACTGTTTCAAACCCTTTTACATAGAGATACTGTTTTACTTCTTCTTGGAAACGCTTCCAGTCTTCTTCTCGTAACCATGCGAATTTTTCCGGATACTCTTCATATCCTTTAAATTGCACTTCCACTTTTCTTTCTTTCTTTTCTTCTGAAGGAAGATTGTCTTCTGGTTTATCCTGCATATTGGAAATCCGGTTTTCGTTCCATTCATGGATTTCTGCTTCAGGAATAGGTTCTTCTGAAACATGAAACTCACCTTTTTGTGATTTGTTTGAAGAGTTTGAAGAATTTCGGTTTCCGCAAAAGTTTAGTAAAATCGCAACTCCTACAAGTAATAAAAGCAAACTGATTTTTGTTCTATTCTCTTTCATTTCCCTCTCCTTTTAAATATTTGTCCGGATTTACCGGAACTCCATTTTCTTCTACCTGAAAATGCAGATGATTTCCCGTAGACTGTCCAGTAGATCCGACCTCGCCGATCTGTTGTCCTTTTTTTACCGTATCCCCTGTTTTCACAAGCAACCGGGAGTGATGCATGTATTTTGTTGTCAAGCCGTTTCCATGATCGATCACTACCCAGTTCCCAGCACTGTCTGACCATCCTGCAACGGTAACTGTTCCATCTGCGGCAGCAAGGGTAGGGGTTCCTGCAGGAGCCGCATAGTCATTTCCTTTATGTCCTCCAGTTTCAAATTCCCGGATTTCCCCAAAATAGCTGGATTGATATGTCATTCCCGGACAAGGATGGGTAAACATTCCAGTTCCAATTTCTCCCAAACCGTTTTCTAAGTCTGCCGAAGTCATATAATTGAACCGATAAAGATTTCTGCTTTTCATCACTGCGATTACCTTACTGACATATGCCGGGTCAGTTGCATATCCTGACTTCCACAATGCTGTAATAAAACTGTCTGCATCATAATGTCCGGTCACAGGGTCTCTTTTACAGGCGGTCACATTATCTACATAAGGCTGCCTTGTAAACTTATTTCCCCAAGCAAGCATACAGTCTACATAGTTTGCAAATGTAGAAAATTCCGCTGTGACTGTGCCCCATGCCTCTTCTGTCCGCATCACGACTGTTCCGTTTTCTTTATAGCAATGTGCCTTTTGACCAAGACAGTTATAATATGGCGGATTAGCAAGTTCCGAACCATCTGCCCCAGCCTCTAATATCATCTGACCTAACACCACAGATGCCGGATATCCAGTCTCATTCATCATATCGATGGCAGCTTGTACCATCTCTACAGTAATCCATGCCGGAAGCCCTTCTAAATCCGATTGTGTAATCTGTTTGTTTGCTTCCTCACCTGCAATTGCCCTCACAACTTCTTCAATTAAAACGGAAACAAATATGATTCCCAAAGTACCAATCGCAAAGGATATGCCCGAAATCAACAAGTATTTTTTTACTTTTTTCTTAAGCATTGTTTTTATACACCGCCTTTGAACAGACGTTTATCTGCTTCTGATAAGTACACCTTAAATTCAATGTTCTGATCTCCCGAAATGCAAAGAATGACTTCTCCACGCTGTAGCCTTGGAATCTTTTCTTTTTGCGAGTATGTAAGCACATTATTAAACACCCGGTCAATAATCGGAAGCACATTACTGTCCTGATGGAAGATGAACTTATACTGTGCCAGTTCAAAAATAGTTTTTAATTGCTTTTCTCCTTCTTTGGTACTTCCATCCGGAACATAATCCCGGATAGATTGTGTAGCAAGCCACAACCCAGTAAAATATTTCGGACCTTCTCTTAGATAAATTCCCAAAAGCTCTAATGCAAACAGTTTTTGAGCATTTACCCATCGATGGCTCTCATCTACAAGCAGCAACGTATGTGTGACATCTTCCAACGCAATTTTTTCGCTCTCCCATAATGTTTTCATAATACTTCCATTTGTAATAGATTCATCCCATGAGATGCACAGGATATTGAATAGCTGCAGATCAAATATGGACGAATCCATATCTTTTAATGCCGTCACATTATACGATACTACTTTGACATCCATCAGATTATTAATGGATGTATAGCCATCAAATAGATAGCCATAAGTATCTACCAAAATCCGAAGCTGGTCTTTTACCCTGTCTAAGTTGATTAATTTTCGGTCAATCAAAACTTTTTCTTGTTCTGTGTATGTTTTTGACAATATCTCAGAAATCATCTCATTTACTAACTCTAATAAATCCCGGTATCTCGGATAACTTTTTGCCGGAAGCCCTGTGATCTGCTTCTGCCGTTTTGCATCCCTTGCATAAGGAATCAGGTCGTATCTGCCATATAGCGCTTCCACGGCTTCAATATACACATTTACTTCATCCGATTCCGCCTCCGGTTTTAAAAATCGATAAGACTTTCTCAATTTTGATAAGTGTCTCGTATAACTGATATTCTCGTTGTCTCCTGCCTTAAAAATCTCAAGTAGATTAATGATCCCATCACTTCCATCCATGTTTAAAACTCTTCCGCCAAGTTCCGTTGCCAATGCAGAATATTCTCCGGTAACATCAATTACCCTGACGAAATCCCCCCTTAAGGATCTGTCTTTCATCTGATTTTTTAAAAGTGTAGATTTCCCAAATCGCATATTTCCCATTGCTACTGCAGATGCATTTACACGGATTGCATTTGTCGTAAACGCATCAAATGTTACGTTTCCTCCACACGCAGTTTCTCCGAGAAATGATCCAAATGGGTCTTCCAAGCTGCTAAAATGGAACGGATTTCCCGCCGCAATAAGCTGTGACTTCATCGCAAATCCTGGAAGTGTATGAGTTTCTTTCATCTGCTCCTCTGCACTTTGATAAACACTCTTCCATTCTTTTCTCGTTTCATTTAAAAATACAGTAGCCCGATAATTATCCCCCTCTAATGACTTGATTACCTTTGCTACAGAGTTCTCCAGCTTTTGCTTTGTCGATTCCGCTGCAAAAATACGAATAGCAACAGCTTTAATTACTTCTCCCATCGAATTGATTTCATCATAAAGTGCTTTCATTTCACTTTCCCTTGCAGCTGCATCGTAAAAATCTTTATATTCTTTTGCAAACTTTTTTCTTGATCCCTGCTCTTCAATAGAACGATTCAGATTCTTTTTTACTTCATTCTGATCCTCATTGTGAATACTGATCGTTACAATCGTATTTTCCTGATTGCACGGATTCGTCAGCCAATAATCATCCAGTACTTCCGGATAATCATAAATGTGTACACAAGCTTCATAGCCTGTTCCTGTTCTTGAGTAAGATTCATAGTGCAACAGGTCGCCTGCCGGGGATATTTCCTGTAACAATTGTTCATCCTCAACAATCTCTATTTTCTCTTTCTCTCTTTTTCGCCATTTCTTCCACATGATTTTCTCTCCTACTAGGGGACAATTTTGTCCCCTTCTCAAAATATCCGTGAGTTTTTATTGCCCAATTTATATAAAATCTGTCTTTTTTTCTTTTCGGGGATTTCTTTCAGTATTTCCATTCCGGTTCTTCTTTCCTCTTCCGGAACAATTCCCAAAATACTGTCAATCAGTCTTATAGATTCTTTTCTTTCATTGTCATCTGCAAAGAAAACCTGAATAAAAAATTGCTTTGTAACTGCATGTTTTTCCCGATACTCTAATTCCGCAAGTTTTCTCTTTATCATTTCATGGTACAGGGGATTGGTGTTATTCCGCATTCGTTTTTTCCAATACTCCTGTTGTGTATGCGTATTACAGGGAAACATCATGGATATGATTTCAATATCCAACCCATAGATCTTAAGGAATTTCGCCCATTTAAAACAATCCATTTCAATCTCATCCACATCTGAATTTACCAAATCCCTTGGAATGATCTGATAAAGATTGCTGTAGCTTCCATTCTCCCGCTGAAAACATTTCTTTTGTTTATCATATCTTCGAATTGGAATATCTTCCCTGATATCCAAAACTTCTTGTTTCTCTTTCTTCTTCATGTTTTATCTCCTTTTTCCGAAAACCAATTACTTTTTTGGGTTTTAATAGGTATAATGCAATCGCCTGATATATCCGGCGTTTCGGATTCCCAACTGCCGGAATCATCAAACATATGCCAATCATTCCGGAAAAAATCAAATATGGTATCTGCAGATACTCATGTACATTTTCTTTCAGGTTCAAACAGAGAAATATCCAAACGGATAAAAACACAAAATCCTGAAGATATAATTTCCAAATCACTTGTGTTTCCGATTTAATCTCTTTTGTAACCAAATACCTCATTTATCGTTTCTTTCTCCTTTCTGTTTCCGGAAAATCAGACTTTCCTCTTTCTTTTCTTTTTGGGGAGTTTTCTGCATATTTCCTCTGTTCCTGCATTGGTGTTCTCTCTCTCATTGCAGACGTACTTGCTCTATTTACATCTGCATGATTTGAAACCTTCCTACTGTCCGTTTTATTTTCCCATTTCTCAAACATATTTTTCGGCTCTTCATAAGTGAATGGCTGCTTCCTGTTCGTCTGTTGTGATTCAAATCCATTTGTCTGCTTCTGATCCGCCGCATGCATATCATTCACATTATTCTTCTCCGGCTTTTCTTCCTGATCAGAAAAAGGTTCTTTCGATGTCACTTCTCCTGCAGATGTTAAATTCTCTGTTGTCCCTTGCTCTTCCATTCTGGAAACTTGCTCTGTCCCATGCTCTTCTTGCTCCATGTTCTGATGTGACATTTCATCAAAAGAATTTCCTTGCCGGTTCTCCATTCCATCTGCTCCCTTTACATTTTCTTCCATCTGCTGAGTACTGTTTGAATTTTGGTTATGAGCACCATTCTGTTCCATTGACTGCTCCATGTTCTGATGCAATATTTCATCAGTGCTATCGTCCTGCATTCGGAAGTCTTCATTCATATTGTTCATTTGTTCTGATTGCATCTCATTTTCAATGCTTTGTGACATCTCATCAAAAGAATCTCCTTGCCGGTTCTCCATTCCATCTGCTCCCTTTACATTTTCTTCCATCTGCTGAGTACTGTTTGAATTTTGGTTATGATCACCGTTCTGTTCCATTGACTGCTCCATGTTTTTAAAGCTGTTTCCTGCAGTCTTGCCAGTTCCACCGCCTTGGCTTGTTGCCTGCATATTTCTCATCGCATCTCTTTGCTCTTTCATCATGTGGAACTGTCTCGCCTGCTGGACAGTTTGTCCTGCCCCTCGCATCATATGATATGCAGCAATCAATTTGCCTGTCATGCTGCTTAAGCCAGCATCTACACCTGTTAATTTTTCTATGATATTCGCTCCATCAATGACACACCAAGCAATAAATAAAATGATGATTCCCCTTGCCAATCCGTTAATTTCTGTCTTGGAATTGACGTATTCCACAAAAAGAAAATAGGATTTCAAACTAATTGCCGTAAAACAGAGCGCAAAATAACTATCTCGAATACTCTCCAATATTTTTACCACTTTTCTTGAAGAAGAAAGGTTCGCAGCATATAAACCAACTAGAATACGACTTACAAAAATTTCATAAATCACTCTTGTATTCTTATATGCAAGACAGATATAGATCAAAATTGCTGCAGCTGCAGTTAAATAATATGTACCATAGTGAAACGTGTACCGGTAATAATAGGTATTTCCGAAGTCTGTCCATGCAACTCCGTCTTTGGCATCTATCAAACCATATTCCCCATTTCCTATAGGCATCAACCGTTTCTTTAAAATGCTTTCTGCATTTTTAGACAATCCATCTGTTCCCGGATCGAGTATTTCACCAATATTGATGTAATCTACGTCCGTTTCACTGAAAGACGTACTCTGTGGGATTTTTCCTTTACTATTCAAATTTTCCAGTCCAATCTTGGAATCAATATAGTAAAGATCATACAAATTGGTACGGATTAATTCTGTTCCGTTAACCGTACTTCCCCCGGATAATGCTGCATCTTTAAAAGCAATGGAAAATCGGTTCAGTTCTGTAAAAATGGTTGTCGACGCCGACATTACTACCATCAAAATCGAAACACTGTGGATTACATTATGCTTTTTGTTCTTCCCAAACATATACATGAATCCAAGAATGACAAGAGAAGCCATCATAATTGCCTGTATCAGTGGTTTGTAATCACTCAGGTAATTTTCTAAAACAGACCATCTTGTAATATCAATCAGACCAAACGTCCAATCGTACAGCGTAATGCAACAATCAAGTAACAGTGACAATCCCTTTACCAACAGCCATCCTACTGTCCTTACTGCGGTAAGGATGATATCATTCGTACTGAAAAAATCAGAATTTAATTTTAAAAATTCTATAATCTGTGCTTCTGACATAACGCCTCCTATCCTGCTTTTTGGAGCGTTTCCAAAAAGAGTGTTTTCTGTATCTCCGGAAGTTCTATCCGGTTTAAACAATCTGTAAATTCTGCAATTGTCATCTCTCTTCCAATTCCATATTTTTCCTCCATATCTTTTCCAAATGCGTTATAAAGCAATGGTTCTAATTCTTCATAAGCCGGAAAGTCAGACAGCCTTTGCACTTTGTTTCTGTCTGCCTCCTGAAACATCTGAAAACTTTTTGCAATATCCCATACCCTTTCATCTAGTCGGATCCCCACCCGGCTTTCTTTGCAGATATCCATAAAATTCACATCATTTGGATGCGGATATGTTTCTTTTGGAAAATATTCATATGCATACCAAAAATACCTTCCATTTTCTACAGAGTTAAAAATAGGTCTTGGTTTAATCTTGTTTCCTTTTAAATCTCTTCTCTTTGAACGCCGGAAGATAACAATCTCACCTTCCTGAAGTTCCATGAGTTCGTTGTGATTTAACAATGGTCGTTCGTCAATGGATTCCGTATAATATTTATGAAACGACAACTTGCTTCCTGCTCTCTGCACGTTTACAATTGATTTGCTACCGAGCATATTCGAGAAACTTTTTGAGGTTTCCTCTGAGTTTGTCTGCAGATAAAAGTGATTTCCACAATTTCCTTTGATCGTTTCTGCAATCTGTTTTCCATAAATCTCTTCTAGCTGTTCATAATTCTGTAAATACAAGTCAAACGAAATATTTTGTCCAAGTCCCATTGTCGTCATTATTTTCATCAACTCAATATTCGGCATATTTCCTGCCTCGTCCAAGATGACTTTTACCTGCCGAGCACATTTTCCTTTTCCATCATCACACATCTTTCCAAGTATATAATACATCTGCCGGATAAAAATGGTTGGCAATTTATAAAGCGAGCTATCATAGGATGGTGTTGCAAGAAATACTGCAATTGGACGTTCCCCGAATCCAATCTCTTCCATATCTATACTGCTCTCTGCCGTCATCATTGCGACATTCCGAAGGGTAAAGATATCTAATTCTCTCAGCATTTCTGAAAAAACTCCTGCTTTCGTTTTTCCCGGAGCAACTTTCACGCCTAAAAACTTCATTCTTGCCCGATCATCCACTGGACGCTGCTCAAAGTAAACATCCAAAAGTGTACGAGTTCCAGTTTTATTAACAGGCTTTTCTACTAATTTTCCAAAATTTATTAAAATGCTGTAAAAATTAATGGTCTTTTCATTATCGTTCCGATAATGAAAGGGATGTTCTTTCTTTGCTTCTTCGGTCAGATAAGACCATATTTCATATCGTTTCTGATTTTCTTCTTCATCTGCCCGGAATGCATCTATAATACTTGCAAGTATCATCGCGCTACATAATGCGGCAGCTGCACTGACAAAGTACACCATATCGCCTTTTGCTCCATCCACATCAAAAAAAGAATGTGTCAAAGAATTTACAACCTGTTCTGCCATATCATAATCTTTCTGCTTATAGAACTTCACTGCAACACTAAGTAAATTAAATCCCATGGAATACTTGGGATTAGATGCATTTAGCAGATATACTTTATATCCTCTTTTTTCCAACGCTGAAGCAAATACTTTATAATGCTCCAGCTTGTTATCATTTATAATCACGCTTGGTCGAAATTCAGCTCTTGAATAACTCTCTATACTGGACTTTACAAGTGTCTCTCCTTTTCCGGAACGTGTGATTCCAAGAATCAGGTTATTCACAACCGAATCATCTATATAAAATGTCTCACCGATTCTAGAAATTAAGATGCCCGGATTTCCCGGATAAGGAGTTTCAAGCGGCTCAATCGCCTTATATTGCTGCTTAATCTCATCTTCGTTTGTAAATCGAGAGACACCTTTTTGTCCTACATTAAAATGTGTTTCAGACCAGGATAACTTGATTCGGATGACCAAAACAGTATCCAGTATTACCAAGCCGATCAACACTATTCCTACTTCCTGCATGGTTACTTCCGTTAAATTCGGAATCATATGTACAAGCGAAAATATTCCTTCTAAAGTACCATGTCCAAGCAAAATGGATGGAAGCTGTTTCAATAGATGGATTAGATATGTCCCGCCTAATATTACAAATAGATCTAACACGATCATCAATACGGTAAGTACATAATTATTTGACAAGAAGTATTCCAATTTCATTGTCCGCCCCTTATCTTTTAAGGGATTGACCAGTTCATTTTTCCATTTATTTTTTCTCATATTTTTTCCTGTTTTTTGTAAGGGGGACAAATTTGTCCCCTTGTTTTTTCTAAAATCCAAAGCTTGCTGCAATATCCGTCGCCCAGCTTGATCCTGTATAAATCAAAGCTGCACCGATAATCAGCCAGAGCACATGCTCTTTTGCCCATTCCTTTGCTTTATGTCCCGGCGCAAGAAAGGCAAATCCCATAATTACAATCACGACAAATATAGCTGTTACTCCCAAAGGAATCACATTTTTATTTACAAATCCCTCTATCATTGTCTTAAGTTGCTGCATGTTCCTGTTTCTCCTTTCTCTTCTTCGCAAGTATCATTAAAATTATTATGATTAAAGCCACACCAACCAAAATTCCTACTCCTGCAAGTATGTAAGATAATTGGTTGTCAACTTTTTGATAAACTGCCGTAGCTTCTATCGTGTAATTAATATCTGTTTCGCTGTCCACTTCCTGCTCTCCTTGGTACAACGCAGTTTTCACTATGTGTGGTGTAGTAATCTCACCTTGATATTCGGCACGATATACCGGAACAAGTTTTTGAATATTTGCACGTGCATCTCGACATACCACACCATCTGCATTCGTGTAAATATCCGATGTATAGTATGTGTTTTTTACCTTGCCATCTGTCCCAAGCCCTACGGATGCCAGCAGTTGTTCTTCATATCCCTGCAAAGGAGCGTTTGCTCCTCTGTCGTTTGGAAATACCAATCCCTGCCATTCAATTGCATTCCGGTCGTATCCTTGGAATGTAATATCAATATCAGAATCAATCCAAACATGGTCTATAAGACGTACTGCAGAAAGGCTACATGTTACCGTTTCCATTCCCCCCGTTTTTTCATTTTTCACAGAAACCTCTTTCGTCTGTGGCGCAGACGAATGTGAAATCTCGTATTGATACTCATTGTAAGCTGATACACTTTGTTTATAAGGTTCACTTTCCTGTTCTGTAATTTCCTTCAATTTATAAACGATTCCATCTACTGTTTTTTCTTCCGGAAATTGATATTCGCTTCCTTTCACAATCGGATCAGATTTTTCGGTATACTCTACTACTTTCTTCTCCTTTTCCGGTTCTGACGTAAGACTTTCATATGTCACATTCTTTAGCACATATTTATTTCCATCAAATGTTTCTGTTTCCGGAAAGGATTTTTCTTCCTCTTTGTCTTTGGTCTGATATGTAATTGTCTTTTCTCTGATGTCAGTATCTTTTGCCTGTGTTGGAAAAGATACTGTACCAATCAATAAAAGTCCCAGCATACCTGCCAGCCATTTATTTCTCTTCATAATTTTTCTTCCTTTTCTGATAAAAAAATGCCAGCATAGTTCCTATAAGAGTAGCTCCTACAATTACTCCTGCCATGCAAAGAGCAATATTAACGTTATCACCAGTTTTTACATGATCTCGTTCACTATCCGGTGTGTCTGTGATGATTTTCCCTGGTGGAACCGGAGTGTGCTTTGGAATCACTTTTACATCATAGAGCATGTCTCCTTCTTGCTCTCCCCACGTAGGGATTGCAATCAAAAGCGGTGTGATATCATCGTATCTTTTGTGTTCTGAAGCATATAAAAGATACACTCCAACATCTAAATCTTTTATGATCGCTTTTCCATCCGCATCTGTCGTGCAGCTTCCGTCTGAAGTTTTGTAAGCGCTTAACTCTAAAGCTGCCTCTTCTAATTGCTCCGCTGTCTCAATTGCGTTTAAGTCTATCCCGCTTCCTTGATAAGCCTCCAGCAGCTCATACTCTCCGTCTACAACGTCCGCTACCTTTGCATATTCAAAAACGACATCCTCTTTTGTTGTTCCAACTCCGCCGTCTGTCAATTCTATTTCAATGCTTCCCTCTTCCTCTGTTTGGACTGTCTGCAGTTCATTCAGTAATGCTATATTTTCATTTGCAGCCGATACCGGAAATGTACAAATTATCACCGAAAAAACCAAAGGAAGTAATTTTTTAATCTTTTTGTGTTTCATTGCTGCTACGTTTCCCCCTTTTCTTTCTTATCATGCTTCCAATTCCTACAACCAGATATAAAAATGGAAGTGCTGTAAAGACCAATTCCCGAAAAGACATACTTCCCGGTACAATTTCTTGTTCTTGTTTCTCTGTATAAGGAATCCGTTCGCCTGTGACTACCAGCCGCTTGGTATTCAATCCGTATGGCGTACATGTGATTAGGGATACCAAATCTTTTTCCACCTGTATCCTCAATCCTTCCACATCCTCCGGATGAACGATTTCAATTTTCGTTACCTCATATGCCAACTTTTCGCCACAAACTGTTAAGAAAAATAAATCACCTTGTTCCATTTCATCCAGTCTTGTGAAGAGCTTGGCGTTTGGAAGTCCCCGGTGTCCGGTTAGAATACAGTGTGTATTTTCTCCCCCAACCGGAAGGCTGCTTTCTTGAAGATGCCCTACCCCATTTGCAAGAATTTCTTCTTCTGTACCGTGATAGATTGGAAGGTCGACGTTAATCTTAGGGATAGAAAGCGTCCCCATCACGCTTGTTCCCGATAAATTCAATTGACTTTGATAGCTCTCCTCTTCTAAAATCCCCTGCTCAATATCTCCAATCAGTACGCCGTTAGTCTGCCACAGCATTTCATTATACCGCTCTGCCTCTCCAAGCATTTCCTGAAGCTTCTCTTCGCTGTTTGCCTCTATATTTCCCTGATACGTCTGAATCACATTCTGCTGATGCTTTCTGTCTATCAGACTAGCAAATGCAGGATATATGCAAAGAAGCAGACCTGTTACAAAAAGAACACCCGTAAGCATCTTTTTTCTCTTTTTAGTTCTCGTCGTTTGATTTTTTCTGTCGTTTTCCATACACAAATGCTCCTGTCACAAGTGCTGTTCCTGCTGTGAGCATCAGAAGCATCATAGAAGAACCAGTTACCGGAAGTTTCTTTCCAACCTTGTTAATGACTGTCAAGTTTGAAGAACCTTCACTGGTATCTGTTGTCAAATCTACATCTGATTCTTTGTATGCTCCGTCAAAAAATTCCTTGATATGCGCAGTCGTTTCTAATTTTTGTAATGTCTTATCGGTTGCTCCATCGCCTTTTACATAATCGTTTCGTTCATCTGTGAACGTCGCTTTCAGATTCAGCACGATTGGATCAAGCAGAGGGCGGTATCCGGTCGGTGCCTCGGTCTCCTTCAGATAATAAATACCTGTATCCAATCCATAGATTTTAATTTCTCCCTTTGCGTTGGATACCATCTCTACTGAATCCTGAGGTGTCGTTCCGCCAATGTGGTCACTTCCTCCGACTGTATCACGATTAATGACAATATACCCCTCATCCTCAGCTTTCTTCACATATACTTCATTCTTCAACTCTTTGTCCGAATATAGGCGGAATTTTGCTCCTTCCAATTTCAAATCATGGTCATTCGTTTTCAGAATATTGAGTTTATACGTGAAGCAGACAACCGTATCCCACGGAGTATATCCTGTTGTTCCATCCCCATCATGGTCTGGATTATTTGAAAATTCGAGACGTACATCATTTTCAAATCCCGGACGTCCAGTGTCTTCTGCAGCCTTATCATTTAAAGTTGCATTGTATCTTAAAATTACTTTCTGTCCATACACGTTTTCGTTCAAATCGTTCTTTTGATCAAATTCTCGATCTACGATTGCTTTGATGTCCTGAATCTCTACTTTGAACGTCTCACCATTTCCCGGATTCGTAATCACTTGAAATTCATCTTTTGCAAGCTCATAATTTTTATCCTCTGTTCGAATGTGAATTGCAACTGAATCCGGATCAAATGTCAGTGCTTCGTCCATCACGTCATGCCATGCATAATAATATGTATCATATCCATTGATGTTTGGAATATTGGATTCAAATTCATATGGCACCGTCTGTCCAATCTCGAAATCTCCGATGTCGTTCCATCCGTCATTTCCGATATTCTCTTTGTTGTCATCTTCTTGTATTTTTTTGATCACTGTCGGATAATCTGACTTAATATTCACATCTGCTTTTGGATTGGCTGTATTTACGATACACATAGATGCTGCGGAATGTGTACCCTCTACATCACTTACTTCATCCACTACGTAATAGCCATACTCCAAACCTCCAATCACGATCGAGTTATCTTCCTTTACGCCTGTTACATTCACCACATCTGCCGCTGCTTTATCTTTTACAATCTGATCTCTAAGCTCTTCAACAAAATATCGGAACTCGCTGTAAGAACCTTCTATATTCTGTTCTGTCTGTGCTCCCTCTACCTGATTATTGTTTAAAGACTGAATGTAATCGATCACTTCATACTCTGTTACTTTAGAGGCTTCTTTTCCAATCTTTTTTCCTACCACTGTTTTTAATGATTTCTCATATAGTTCATTAAATGTATAATTGATTGATTCCCCGCCATCTGAGTTTTCCGCATTGAACAGCTTATATACTTGGAATTTCTTTCCCTTCAAAGTTTGTCCTTCATTTCCCTGAACAATGATACTTGCATCACCTCGTCTAAAATCCGCAATACCGTTTTGTGTGTTGAGCATTGTACGGGCTTGTGCTGCAGCCACCTGCATGGTTCCAATTGTTCCTGCTCCTCCACTGACTGCAACAGCTGTAGAAAGTGCCAATGCATACAGCATTTTTAATGTTTTCTTTTTCATAGATCCTCCCCTGTCTCGTTTCCATCTAATCATAGTGATTACGCCCAGAATCAGCGCTCCCATCATTAACAGCATCGTTGTATTCGAACCTGTATTTGGAAGTTTCATCCCAATGTTATTCACAATCGTCATGTTTGTTATCCGGTCTGCTTTTGTGCCAGTCACTGTAAACATGCCATCTGAATCGGTTGTAAATGCCTTTCCGTTTACATAAAAGATAAACTCATCCTTTACCGGAGTGCTCTCTGTACGTATCTCATAAGTTACCGGATTTCCAGAGGCATCCAATGGAAGCCGATAGCCTTTTGGTGCCTTGGTTTCCTGTAAATAGTATTGTTTCCCTATTTTCAATCCTTCCATGTTCAGAAGTCCTTGACTGTCTGTAGTACCCTTTGCCACTTCCTGTGTACAGTCCGAATCACTATATACGGTAAACTCTGCACCAGAAAGCATCTTTCCTTTATTATTTTCTTTATGGATCCGGAGAGTGAATGGAGAAAGAGGGTCTTCTACAATCACAGAAATATGTCCTTCATCTGTAACATCAAAGACTACATTTCCAAGAGTAATATCAATCTTTGACGTGAGTGTAACCTTATTATCTTGTGCAACATGAAATTCAATCAGATTGCCATTGATCTCATAACCGTCCATGACTTCAATTTCTGTAATGCGGTGTGTCCCATACTGCACTCCTGTTAGTGTCAGTTTTCCTGCTTCATCCGTTGTCAGTATCTCTTTTGTTCCATCTGGCTTCGTATGTTCAAACTTCGCACCCGGAATTGGGATGTCTGTTTTCTCCTGCCGCTTCACCAAATCTAACTTCATCACTTTTTCCGGCACAGTTGGTCTGTTATAGGTATTTACACTTTCTGATGTACCTGATGAGGTAATCTGTCTGACAAACACTTCCGAATTAATCAGATAACCCTCCGGCGCTTTTGTCTCCTGAATGGTAATAGTTCCAAGAGGAAGTGACGGAGCTCCACTAATACTAAAATAAAGCTCATTTCCTGAAACTAAATATTGTGTATCGTATTCACACCAACCATCCTCATCGGTTTGAAACACCCATGTACGAATCGGCGTCTGTCCAAGTATCGCCGGGTCTACGTTGGGTGCCCACAAGCCAGCATAATACTTCACTGTAAACTGTGCGCCCTGTAGTGTTGCACTCCCCTGTGGTTTATTCTGGTTCGTCTCTGCATCTACTTTCCCGAGCAAGATTCCAACCGGATCCATCTGCGGAAGATCTTTAAACGTCACCACAGCCTTTTGATCAGCCGTCACGGTTACCTCTTTCACACTTGGGTCAAGTGCAAATCCTTTCGGTGCAGTCAGCTCTTTTACATAATACGTTTTTGCATCTAATTGGAGCGTATCAGAATTTCCATTCGCATCGGTTGTAAGCGTTCCCACCCTGGATGCGCCGGACAGTGATGAGCTGCTGTACACGCCGAAAACTGCTCCCTCCAATGAATAACAGCTGTTTCCATTTGTCAATCCCGGATTTGCAGATTCCTTTTTTAAAGTCAGCGTGCCTTTACTTGGCGCATATCCTAAAAATGCCACATCCTGATAGCTGTCCGGGGTAATGTTGACTTTGTATGCATGGAATCCTAACGTAATCGGGTCTGCTTTTCCTTCCAGCGATGCAATATAGCTTTTTGCCCTGCCGTTATTGTTACAGCTTCCATTCTGATATCCCACTGCAAAGGTCGCATTGTCCATGTCATATCCTAGATTATTTCCGGCATACCCTGGTCCTCCCGGAGAGTAATATAAGATTTTTCTTGCAACAGCATCATCCCATTCTGTAATCTCGCCATATTTTGTACCATAATTACTCCAAAAGTTCTTTTTGTTTTCTGCGCAGTATCCGTAACTGTTTGCACCATCAATTGAAAAATAACCATTTCCTGCACCACTTACTCTTGGCATCTGAGTAACTCCTACTGTCTGCCCCGGTGTAAATGCACGTTCGCTCATCCTATTTAACTTTATTTGGCTTCTTGCAAGAGTTGCCTTCATTTGGCTTTTTGCAAGGACTGCCTGCATCTCCTCTTCTGTTGCCATTTCTATCAGAATGTCCAGCGCTGGATCTTTGATTGCTCCATCCTTTCCAATCTCCTGCTCATTCCGATAATCAACTGACAGAAAAGCTCTTTCGTCCAAAAAAGCTTCCAATCCCAGCTGCTCTGCCGCCTGCTTTCGTGCTGTTACGACTTCCTCCGACATCTTATCGCCTTTTCGGTAGGCTTCCAACACCTTTTCGTATATCTCGTCTTTATTTGTATCAAGTGTCTCCCCCTGTGCGTGAACTGTTGTTGAAAACAGGATACAGATCAGCATCAGTGATAAGATTTTTTTTAATATTTTCAAATGCTTTCCTCCCATCTCACTTAAAATGGTAATAAAAAATAGAGTACCTGAAGATACTCTACTTTCACGTCGATATTTGATTTTCTATTTACTTGCTCCGCAGCTACATGTATAACCAGTTATCACCGTTTCATCCCATGCGGCGCTGTCTTGCACCCATCTTGTTTCATACTCTGCTGGATGTGCTATAGTTTCTGTCCCTGTCTGCTTTTGGATATATTCTGTACGCCTTGATGCATTTTCTCCTTTCAACGCGTGTTCTTTCATATGCTGAGAATGATTATCTGTAATATCTGCACCACATGTATTACACACTTCAATTGCTACTGTTTCATAAATTGGCTTATATTCCGTCCAAGCCTCTTTTATCAGCACCTGCTCATTATGTCCGGATGCCGGATGATGTACAACTGTCGTCTGAGCATTCCAACTGTGTGTATGGGACGGCTTAGAAGGTTTTTCTCCTGTTTCATTGTTTGGTCTTGCATCAGAGGATGGCTTTTGTGAAGTTGTATTCTTGCCGTCTATTGCAGATGCTTTTTCTGTATCTGTCTGATCCACTGTTTTATCCTGTGTTTCTGTTTCCTGATCCTTACTGTCCGCTTCTTTCTCTTTGTCCGCATCCGATGTATTCGGTTTCTGATCTGTCTCTTTCTGAGCAAATATCGAATCTTCTTTTTCCTGATCAGATGCATCATCATTCACAGCTGCCACCTTCTCTGAGTTTTCCGCTCCTGATGCAGTTGCTGTTCCCTGGTAGAATACTGTCGTCCCTGTCAGACCAAGCAACAATACAAAGGCTGCTCCTGCTCTTGCTATGTTCTTCTTCCTCATACCTTTTCCTCCTCCTTAAATCTTACACTTTACAAAACCACTTTTATTATAGCTTACTTCTTTCCTGTTTACAATCTGTTTGCAACTTATAAAATACAAATTTATCATCAACGTGAAAATACAATGTTTATTCCCGTCTGCATTTCAAAACCAATTCTGCAAATATCACTCGTTTGTATGATTCTTTTAGCCAACCTGTATATGAGAAGAGCAAAATAAGTACCAGTATAATAGCAGCTATTGTCAATATGCCTGCTATGCTAAATCCAACCTTCATAATCACTTCTTGGTTTGTCTGACAGCTTACTGCTGTTTTTCTTACCTGATTCATAAACGCAGCACAAGCCTTGCAGATATTTAAAAGCGCCAACGTCGCCAACACTATATTTAATATCCATATATTTTTTTGATGCCGATAATTTACCTTTGCATTGATATACTCAAACATCAACTCCTGTTCAGACATATTTTTTAAGCGATTATACGTTTCACAATTGTTTAAATCATTTTTTTCTTTCCGCTTGTTATTCCACCATTTGATATGAGAAAATTTATCATTCACAACTATTCCTCCTTGGTTTTCATGTAACGAGAAATAAACAAAATCCCATAAAAGTTTCTCTCAAATTTTTCTTTTTCAAACTTAAAATTCCCTGTGTTCGTGAAAAAGAAAAACTCGCGTGGATTTGTCGAATCCACTACAGTTTTTTCATCATCGTACCTGTAACGGCGTAAGAACAGAACTATGTTCTTAAAAAATATTTAGTTGTGGATTTTTTTACTTGTGTAAGAACCGGATTTTATTTCACTAAGATACTTTGATACAGTCGCCCTGCTGCATCCGATTTTTCCAGCCATGTCTTTTACAGTCATATCTGGATTTTCTCTAAACAAAACATAAACCTTTTTGCGAGTAGTCTCACCTCTTGCAAGTTGCTTTGCAATATTCTTCTGTTTCAAGTTAGCCTTTGCTCTTTTTTGTGCTTCTTTTGCGTTGTAAGGCTGCCCGTCTGAAGTATTATGCAGTACCTCACGATAAATCGTTGTCCTGTTCCTCCCAATTATTCTTGCAATCTTCTCTGTTTCTGCCATAGTCATACCTTTTTTGTACAATTTTTGAATAACTAGTCGTTCTTGAAATGACAATCGACTATAGCACTTCCCCATTACTGTTATCCATCCTCCTTCCTAAATTCATTGATTTTTCAATGTTTTTGAGACTTTTCAATACAAAAAAAACGCCCCGGAGACTAATTAAATTTAGTCTCCGTGCGTTCAATTATAGACGTTGCTAATTTTCCAATTTTCCAATGGTAATTTCGAGGGATTTCCTCTGATTCAACCGAACGGCTGTAAAATAGAAAGAATTATTGCCAAACTAAAATTTAGTAAGGCAATAATTCTTTTTGTATATTTTTGAATATCAATTATACTAATTTAGCTGGGTTAATTTTCACACCCGGTCCCATTGTAGATGTTAAAGTAACGCTCTTTAAGTACTGTCCTTTAACAGCTGCTGGTTTCGCTTTCATAATTGCATCAATAAGCGTCTGGAAGTTGTCCGCTAATTGTTCTTCTGTGAAAGAAGCTTTTCCAAGTGGCACATGGATAATGTTTGTCTTGTCTAATCTGTATTCGATCTTACCAGCTTTGATATCGTTAACAGCTTTTGTAACGTCCATTGTTACTGTACCAGCTTTTGGGTTTGGCATTAAACCTTTTGGTCCAAGTACACGACCAAGACGTCCAACAACACCCATCATATCTGGTGTAGCAACTACAACATCAAATTCAAACCATCCTTCGTTCTGAATCTTCGGAATTAAGTCTTCTGCTCCTACGTAATCTGCTCCTGCTGCTTTTGCTTCTTCAGCTTTAGCATCTTTTGCAAATACTAAGATACGAACTTTTTTACCTGTTCCGTGTGGCAATACAACAGCACCACGGATCTGCTGGTCTGCATGACGTCCGTCACAACCTGTTCTGATGTGAGCTTCAATTGTCTCATCGAATTTCGCTACTGCAGATTTTTTAACTAATGCAACTGCTTCTTCTTTGTCGTAAAGATTTCCTCTTTCGATCAATTTCGCAGCTTCTACGTATTTCTTTCCTCGTTTCATATTCAATAACCTCCTAGTGGTAATATCGGGAGAGCCCCTCCCACGTTACATGTTTACAATTTTACTCTTCTACTGTTACACCCATACTTCTGCATGTTCCTGCGATCATGCTCATAGCAGCTTCTACTGTTGCAGCATTTAAGTCTGGCATTTTTAATTCAGCGATTTCCTGTAACTGAGCTTTTGTGATTGTAGCTACTTTTGTTTTGTTCGGAACTCCTGAACCCGATTTTAAACCACATGCTTTTTTAATCAAAACTGCTGCCGGTGGTGTCTTTGTGATGAAGCTGAAGCTTCTATCATTGTAAACTGTGATAACTACAGGGATGATCAAATCACCTTGATCTGCAGTTTTAGCATTGAATTGTTTTGTAAATTCAACAATGTTTACACCATGTTGACCAAGAGCTGGACCAACCGGTGGTGCTGGAGTTGCCTTTCCAGCTGGAATCTGTAATTTAATATAACCTTGTACTTTTTTTGCCATTTTGTGTACCTCCTTGTGGTATTCGCGGGGATTTCCCTCCCACTTTTATTTGTTACATTTTTTTCACTTCTGCGAAACTTATTTCTACTGGCGTTTCACGACCAAACAATTCTACATTGATTACTAAACTTTGTTTTTGAGCATTCACTTCCTGGATTACTCCAATAGTATCTTTCCATGCTCCTTTGGTAACTTTTACAACCTCACCAACTTCAAAGTCTACAACAATGTCTGCATCCATAATTCCAAGAGCGTCGATCTCAGCCTCTGTAAGCGGAACCGGTTTAGACCCCGGACCTACAAATCCCGTTACCCCTCTGGTATTTCTTACAACATACCAGGTGTCATCATTCATAATCATATGAATCATCACGTATCCAGGGAACATTTTTTTCTGAGCTGCTTTCTGCGTTCCGTTTTTCATCTCAACAACTTCCAGCATAGGAACTCTTACTTCTAAGATCTGATCCTCAAGGTGTCTGTTTTCAATTGTCTTATCAATGTTTGCTTTTACTTTGTTTTCATACCCAGAATAAGTATGAACTACATACCATTTTGCTTCTGACATAAAATCACCTTTCATAATTGCTGGCAGCCATTACTTCACTAAGAAGTCGACACCATATTTTACAATGACATCAACAACCGCAATAATTGCTCCTAATACTATCGAGCACGCCGTAACTGCCACAGTCTGCTTAGCAAGTGTTTTTTTATCCGGCCAAATGATCTTTTTAAATTCTGCTTTAAGACCTTTGAACCAGCTTGTCTTTTTGGCTTTCTCTTTTTTTTCAGCCATTCCGTTCACTTCCTTTCCACAAACTATTTTGTTTCTTTGTGCATTGTGTGTGATTTGCAGAACTTACAATATTTTTTTGTTTCCATACGTTCCGGATGAGTTTTCTTATCCTTTGTCATATTGTAGTTACGCTGTTTACATTCTGTACATTCCAATGTGATTCTTGTGCGCACAACTTCCACCTCGCTTTATTTATTTCTTTTACGTGTTACATGGCAGTTTGCGAGACTGCCCAATTTTAGGCATAAAAAAAAGACCTACTTCCATTCGCTAGTACAGCATATCATACTAGCGAATGGGCGTCAAGTCTTATTTTTTCATATCGATTTTCTCAATATACCGATTTATTTTTTATTTTTTTCTTTTTTTGCTGATAATCACACCAACAATTGCACCGATTGCAAGAACTGCTACAACAACGATTCCTACAACTGCACCTGTCGACATGTTATCACCTGTTTTTGCTGGTTTATCATTTGGTTTCTGCTGTGGCTTTTGTCCCGGTTTTTCTTCCGGTTTTGGATCTGGTGTTGTTGTTCCAACTTTTTCCAATCCTTCAATTGCCTTAGCTACCGCATCAACCGCTGCCTGAAGTTCTTCTTTTGAGATATTTTCATCAGCAAGCGCTGCCTTTAAGCCGTCCATAGCTTCAACATAAACTTTCCAGCTGTCTGCTGTGTAATCATCTTTTTCATAGTATGCAAGACAATCATCATAGTATTTTTGTGTTACATCTTTATCGACGTTTTCCGGAATAGATGGCTCTTCTTTTTCAACCAAAGCTTCCTGAGCAGCTTTCAATACTTTACATGCCTCATCTACTTCTGTCTGTGTTGCATCAGCATTTCTACTTACAGTGTAAGCATCTGCCAACTCCTGTTCAAATACTTTCCAGCTGTCTGCTGTATAGTCAGCTTCATTCAAAGCTTCTGCCGCCTCAATTGCCTTATCAAGCTCTGTCTTATCAGCTTTCTTCATGAGCGCTTTCATAGCTTCATTCAATCCATCTGTTGCTGCTTTCACAGAAGCCTGTGATACATTTTCATCTTTTTGAACTGCCACTGCAGCTTCCAACACTTTTTCAAATGCTTCCCACGAACCTGTAGTGTAATCAGCTTCATTTAATTTACCAGCCTCTTCAATTGCTTTGTTAAGCTCTGTCTTGTCTGCCTTCTTCACAAGTGCGTCTTTTGCTGCATTTAATGCCGCAATTGCTTCATTTACATCTGTTTGTGTCGCTTTTTCATCTTTTTCAACCACTTTTGCAGCTTCCAGTGCTTCTTTAAATGCTTTCCAGCTGTTTGGTGTAAATTCTGCTTCTTTCATTGCGTCTGCTGCTTTGATGGCTTCCTGTAAAGCTGTCTTATCTACTTTTTCAGGCTCTTCACCTTTCGCTACGCGAACACGAAGTTCTGCAATTGCCATATCAGATGTCTTTGCTTCACCATTCGACAATGTCTCAACACCTGTAATACGTACATATTTTGCCTCTGTCGGCTGTGTAAAGTCTGCCGTCAACCATCCATCTTTTGGCTCCCAGCTGCCTTCTGCAACTTTTGTCCACTCTTTGTTATCCATGCTAACTTCTACTTTGTATTTGCTGATAAATCCATTCTGCTGTCCCTGGAATAAATCTTCACCTTCATATCTTGGGTAGTAACGAAGCTGATCTAATGTAGCTGCTTCTTTCAATTCCATTGTGAACCACAACTGGTCTGCTGTAGAAGCCGGATTCCATGATGAATGCCACCATGTATTTGTTTTTCCGTCAAATGCTTTTTCTGCACCATTTCCGGACTGTGTGCTTCCGGCTGTTCCTGTAATCATTCCTACCGGATAATCTTCTCCCGGTTTTACTTCCGGCTCTTCCGGATCCGGAGGTGTCACTTCTTTTTCAGAAACAACTCGGAACTCCGCTGTTGTCATATGCAAATCAGATCCCGCTTCCGCAATTGTATGAACACCAACCAAACGAACCTGTTTTGCTTCCACTGCAGGGAATGTTACTAACTTCCAACCTGTTGTTGGGTTGTCCCATGTGCCGCTCGCCAAATCTTCCCATTTGCCGTCGTCTGTCGCACGATACTGTACTTTGTATTCTGTAACATGTCCATTATTTCCATTTCTTGGCAAGTAACGAATCGCACTCACTTCTGCCGGTTCATCCAAACTTACACCAATCCAACGTTTGTTAACATCAGCACCATCTGATGTATTATAATTTGTATGCCAATGAGTTCCAGGATTTCCATCGAGAACTAAATCATCCGGACCTTCATTTCCTGTTCCCGGATATTCGCTTCCCGAAATCGCTGTCAGCTTATTTACCGGATAGTCTTTGCTGTCATCGTCCGGTGACATCGGTTTTTCTTTTTCCAGATAAATAACAAATGTATTTCTTGTTCTGTGATCTTCTGATTCTAACAAAATACGAATCTGTTTGTTATGTACCGGCAATACAGTTACCGCTGCATTGTCTGCTCCGGCTGCTGTTACTGTAGCTGTTTTATCTAATGTGTAATATGCATTTTCTGCAAGTTCTTCTGCTGTCAATGCTTTTCCATTCACTTCAAGAGAAGCAAGTTTTGCTGTTGTATTTGTCTTATAAGAACCAACCGCTTTCTTGATTTCAATCTCTGTGATACCTGTACATGGCTTGTGACCAGTTGTCAATACCTCATCGCTGTTTGTAACTGCAACTTTGAATAATGTAGCTCCAACTGGATTGAACTTATATGTATATGCTTTCACACGACCATTTTCTTCTCCAATTGTTTCTTCTGCCACAACTTCCTGCCAATCATCACCATCATTTGGTTTTACATAAAGCTTTGTTGTTCCTGCCTTCGGATAACGTGCAGATGCACTATCTTTAAAGAAATGAACCGTCACTTCTCCAAGGACTTGTTGTGTTGCATATTGGAATGTAATTTCTGCAGTATTATCTCCAGCCTGAGAGTTTTTGTAATTGCTCCACGCTGTTGGATTCGGTCCACCACTTGTATTATCTGCGATTGCTGTTTTTCCATCCCAAACTGCTTCCAGCGTATCGGACTGCTTATCTTTTTCAATATCCTGTGTCAATTGAGAAGGATTATCTACCGAACCAACAATCTCATATGTCTGTTCCTGTACACGAATCGATGCCGTAACCGCCATTGCTGTACCCAGAACATCTGCTGTACCATTAACTGTAACAATTCCAGGCTCGTTATATTTTGTTTTGTCTACCGTCTCCCAAGTTACCGGGAATGATACATTCAAAATTGTTCCATCTTCAGTAACTGCAGGTCTAGACTTCGGAAGTGTCGGCTCTGTTCCTACCGGAGTCGCAGCGGAATAATTCATCAATCCGCCCAACTGATCAATCATATTTACAGTAACAGATACCTTGTGTTTTTCATCTACAAGACCATTCACAACAAAACTTCCTGTTGTCTCAGTAACTTTATCCCATGTTACCGGCAAGTCTTTTTCTGTTCCATCTTTAAAGCGAGTCTTAATTGTCGCTGGCAGTTGTACCTCGTTACCAGTTTTCACATAATAATGTTTTGACATATAGAAACTGTCCACCTGAGTCTTATCTACCGTTCCATCTTCCACTTCTGTTGTCGTAATCTCAACAGTATCCAATGTCAATCCGTCAGCCTCTGCTTTTACAGTAATCTCTCCGGCATCTTTTGTTGACTGTACAATTGCAACAAGTGAACCATTGTATGCATCACGATTATTATCCTGATATGACTGATGATCTGCTTGTTTTCCGTTGTCAACACCAACTAAAGTACCTGCACCTTCCACAGTGAATCTCACATTGTTGTCTGCATTCGGAACGATATTTCCATTTGCATCTTTCACATCTACTGTGATATAAGAAAGGTCTTTTCCATCCGCTTTAATACTGTCACGATCTACTGTTGCGTCTAATTTAGCTGCTTTACCGGTTGTCGTCACAGAAGAACGCCCCTGTGTATTTTTAATTTCATTTCCATCTTTATCATAGGCAACTGCTTTCAATGTTCCTTTCTCATACGGAACACTAAATGTCATATACATACTCTCATGCCCCGTCTTACCTTTGACGGTTTGATATTTATATCCTGCACCTGTTGTATGTTCTTCAAATGTCTGCTCAGCAATTTCATTATCATTCAAATACAGTTTCACTTTTGCTGCATCTGAATATACAACAACCTCAACATTGCCTTTTTCATCTTTCATAAGGCTGTCTTCATTCCATGTTGGAAGAATATGTAATGTATTTACTTCATCGTTCCACTGGCTCTGATAGAAGTAATAGCTGTCTTTCGGCAAACCTGCTGTATCTACGATACCGAAATAAGAGTTTTTCGGAGATGGCCATGAAGTCGCAGCTCCCGCATTGACTTTATTAGCAGGTGTCGGCTCGCCAATATAGTCAAATCCTGTCCATACATACTCACCGGCGACAAAGTCTCTTGTGATTACATCGTACCACGCTGCGCTTGCAAATGCTCCCCAGTTTACTTTTGACTTATCATATGATGTAAGTTGTTTATCCTTATCTAATGATGCATTCGCTTTTGTCGTATATACTCCACGGCTGTTTACAGAAGATGCTGTCTCCGATCCATATAAAAACCAATCTGGATATGCTTTATGCAATGCATCGTAGCTGTTTCCATCTGAATAGTTTGTTCCAGACATACCACCAATTTTAGTCAAGTCGTTTGCAATCTTAATATGTTCATTATTCGGGTCATTAACATAACTTTTTACTCTATTGCTTCCGATTGTCAATGGTTTTGTTGTTTCTGTCTCCTGTGCCCATTTTACTAGATTCTTTGAAACTTCATGATAACCACCTTCGCTGGCTCCTTCACTGATCTCATTACCAAGTGACCACATGATAACAGACGGATCATTTTCCCCACGCTCAATTGTCGCTTTCAGGTCAAATTCTGCCCATGTCATATCATCTTCGCCGCCTAGAATCTGATTCTCCGCACCGATTGGCTGACTAAACCATTTTCCATAATCGTTTACATTACCATTCTTAGATTTGTGCCATCCGTCAAAGAATTCATCAATAACTAAGATACCTTTTTCATTACAAATTTCAAGTAATTCTTTTGTAGCAGGATTATGTGTTACACGGATAGAATTACATCCCATCTCCTGCAAAATTTCTACCTGACGCTCGATTGCACGGCGCTGTGCTTCTGCACCGAGCGCTCCCTGATCATGGTGCATACATACACCCTGTAATTTTACTTTTTTCCCATTTAGAGAAAATCCTGTCTTTGTATCAAGTTCTGTATAGCGGAAACCGTAATCTGTATCATAAGTATCAACTACTTTATCATCCACTTTTACTTCTGTTGTCACTGTATAGAGATGTGCGTTCTTTTCGCCAAGTCCCCATAACTTCGGCTGATTTACTTTTAATTTTGCTTCAATATCAGCTGTCTTTCCTGCTGCCACAGACTGTTTATCTGTAGTAACTGTTGCAACTGTATCTTTTTTCCCTTTTTCACGCAAAGTATGTACAAGTGTAACCTCTTTTGCATCTTTTCCTTCATTTGCAACGGTTGTCACAATGTCCATATTGACTTCGCCATCTTTTTCTTTTGCAAGATTCGGTGTTGCAATCTTTGTTCCGTTCAAACCTACGTGAACTTTATCCATTACAGTAAGATCCACACTGCGATAGATACCACTTCCTGAATACCAACGGCTAGAAGGTGTCTGGTGATCCACTTTTACAGTGATTACATTGTCTTCCCCTGCTTTTACATATTCTGTGATGTCAAAAGAAAACGGTGTGTATCCATAAGGATGTGTACCTAACTGAGTTCCATTTACCCATACAGTTGCGTTCATGTAAACGCCGCCGAAGTCAATTCGAACCTCTTTGTCTTTCATATCCTCTGTCAATGTAAAATGTTTACGATACCAGCCTGTACCACCCGGAAGATATCCACTTTCAGCCTCTCCTGACTGTGTATACTCCTGCTCAATGCTGTAGTCATGCGGAACTGATACTGTTTTCCAAGCAGAATCATCAAAATTGACCTGTTCTGCCCCTTCCGCATCACCTAAATAAAACTTCCAGTTCGCATCAAAATCATGAACTCTTTTTGATGTGTCGTATGTATTGACATACACAACTTCTTTATCTGAGCTCATCTGTGTGTTCGAATCTGTCCGAACCGGAACTGGTCCTGATGCATTTACACTCAATCCCTGCAATGCCATCATTGTTGCCACGGAAAAAGCAACCAGTCTTTGCACTTGTTTCTTCTTCATAACACTTCTCCTTTTCATATTTTGGTATACATATACTAATGTGAATTGATACGCCTTTTAATTGTAGTACATTTCCACCACTCTTGTCAATTCCAGTAATACATTTTTCATACTTTTTAACCAAACATAAAAATATTTTCAGCAAGTTTATCATCAACTATAACTATATTTTTTAACTCCTTATGATTATATGTGCATCTGCTCATGCTCTTTCGAAATCTCTTCATAGAGCCTTGGAACTGTCCATGTCTTGTTCGTTTCGGTCAGAATCGCTTTATAATCTACTCGCTTTACTCCATTTTTTCTCATCATAAGGAGAATCTGGTCAAGTCTTTGATTAGATATTCCAGCGAATACCATCATCTCTTTTTCCAGTTCTTCCCCTTCATAAACTGCCTCTATGCCTTCCATTTCTTTTATCCCTGCCAAATAGCCAATCTGTTGTAAATAGTCTTCTTTCTCAACCTTCTTCATTCGAATCTTTAGTGTAAACAAAATCATTTTCAGTTCTCTCAACTGTTTCTGATCTTCAAAATTAATCAACAACACGGTCTCTCGCATAGTTATACCACTCCTCTGTCTCTTTTTCATTTTCACTGTTTAAGAATACGGTCATATCTTTTAATTGGATTTCCAAAATCGGAGTTTCTTCCTTATATAAGAACATCATACATTTTCCGGTTTCTTTCCCTCTGAAATGCCCTATCAAAAACTTTTCCGTATCTCCCCCATTGCTTCTGTAAAAATTGTCTTCCGGCATTTCCTCTATCATTTTTACAGCCAGAATATCCTCTGTTTTAATCTGATAATCATAATAAGCTGCACGTATATCCATAATACCATTTTTCATTTCGACCGTCACCTCTGTGGTCGCAAATTCAACTAAAATCGCTGCAATCCATACAGCACATCCTATGAGCACGGCACTTATTACCGCCGTAAATATTTTCGCCGATGTCTTCGCCATATTCATAGAATAATTCATACCACACATGCGATCCTGCACAAACAGCCTTTTGTCGTGGGGATTGCTGTACCATCCATTTTTCCAATACACATCATCATCCGTTTCAATCATTTCTGTATTGACAGACATCACTTCTTTCTTCTTTTGCAAAAGCCAGCATAAACCTCCCATCAAAACTGCGCTGGCGATTATCTGCAACAAAATATATATACAGAAATCAGCCGATGTCAGCCATTGATTTTTTATCATACAGATAGACATATACAGCCACGCTGCTGTATTTACTACAGCGCATGCAAGCAGACAGATGGTCCACATACGTTTTGTCAACTGATTTAGTACCATGTTCACCTGACTGTTTTTGCTATATACAACGGTTGGTCTACGCTCGATCCACCAGTGAAATCCAAAGAAAAACAAATTCACGGCAAGCGTAATCCCGAACAACACATAAGGGGTGTTCTCTTCTCTCAGATATGTCTGCATCTGAGGAAACAGCATAACCAAACAGATCAGACAAAAAAGTAAAAGATACCACTTTTTTGACAGCGGCATTTTGTCTGCATTAGCAGACACTTCCGTATCCACATAAATAATCTGCTTTGACGACTCCATAACCCAGCCATTGCTTACCTTCAGGTCATACATTTTCCGGTGTGTCCCATAGACAAACCAATAAAGTCCGACAATATATTCTGTAAGCCAGATGGTCCAGACAATTATAAAAATCCCCATACCAACAAACGCCAATCCACATACAAGTATTCCAAGCAGCATGTTCCAGCGTTGAAATTTTTTGAACTGTCTTTTATATTTCTGTACAATCGCTTGTACAATTTCTTCTTCTACCTTCTCTTTCGGAATGTGAACACCAAAAATCATCCCTTCACTGTACTCTTCTTTTCCTGCATATGCAAACATGCTGATTCCTACCACCATGATATCCGTAAACAAAAAAATAACCATCATGATAATTGCCACTTCCATAAAACTTCACCCCTTTGTTAATTGGGGACGTAGTAAAATTGAATTTTACTACGTCCCCAATTGAAAATAGCCCTGTCCCTTTTTGTTATTTCATATATTGTTTCTTCATTTCAGACACTTTTGTATTATATGCCTCATTTTGTTTCTGCTGAAGCAAAGTTCTTCTGATTGTCTCTTTCACTTCTTCCAATGACGCAACTGTAGCTTCATTTTTCTTTTCAACTTTAATCAAATGGTATCCAAACTGTGTCTTTACAGGTCCCACTATATGTCCAATTTCTGCTGCAAATGCCGCATCTTCGAATTCTTTTACCATCTGTCCTCGTCCAAATTCTCCAAGGTCTCCGCCTTTCGCTCCTGATGGACATGTTGAAAATTCTTTCGCCGCTGTCTCAAATTCTTTTTCACCAGTTGTGATAGATTCTAAAATAGAGTTACATTTTTCTTCGGAATCCGTCAAAATATGTTTGGCACTGACAGTGTCTCCTTTTGTGAAGTGTTGTTTGTTCGCCTCATAGTAAGCTTCGATTTCTTCTTCCGATACCACAACATCTTTCAAAGTCTCTCTCATAGCCATCTGTGCAAGGATATCTCTTCTTGCATTTTCCACCAGTTTTTTGAACTCTTCCGTTTCCTCTAACTTCATCTCTTCGCCATTTTTCGCAAACATATGTAATGCAATCAATTGTTCCAAGCACTGTTCTCTGAACTGTGGGTTGGAAAGATACGGTTGCTGCTCTCTTGGCACCCCCTGTAAAAACGCATCAAACTCTGCCTGTGTAATCTCTTCTCCTGCTACTACTGCTAAAACTTCCTGACTCATATTATTTTCTCCTTATTTTCATAATTATCGGCTGCTAAACCGCTTTTCTCTGATGATACTATATTTCACTCATTCTTTGCAAGACACCCTGCTACTTTACCCCTGCTTTTTTACAAATATCTTCCAGACAGCATCTCTCGCAGTGCGGCTTCGTCCTTGCGGTACAGACATCACGCCCGTGATAGACAAGTCTGTGGCAGAAATCGCTCCCCTCCTGCGGCGGAATAATTTTCCACAATTCCATCTCTACTTTTTTCGGTTCTTTCAAATCTTTGACAAGCCCGATGCGATTTACAAGACGAATACAATGTGTGTCTGTCACAATCGCCGGCTCCCCGAATACGTCACCCATAATCAGGTTCGCGCTTTTTCTTCCGACGCCCGGCAATTTTAATAACTCTTCAAACGTATTCGGAATTCCTCCATCATATTCATCGCGCAAAATCTTCATACACGCACTGATATCCCGCGCTTTGCTCTTGCCTAATCCACACGGTCTTACAATTTCTTCAATCTTATCCACATCTGCAGCCGCCAATGCGTTCACATCCGGGTATTTCTCGTATAATTTTCCCACAACGATATTAACTCTCTCATCGGTACACTGCGCTGCCAGCCTGACACCGACAAGCAGCTTCCACGCTTCATCATAGTCAAGTGTGCAGTCTGCATCCGGATATTCCTTTTTCAAACGTTCTATTACTTCCAAGGCTAATTCCTTTTTTCTCATGTTTCTTCCCTTTCAATCTGTCCTATTCTTCCTAATCCGCGAAAAAATCCACAGTTTTTTCCTATTTTAACATGTTTTCCACATTTTGATACCATGAATTGCACACGAAATACAAAATCTTCAAATTCCAACATCGATACGGTAAATGGATGTTCTTCCGTGACAGTAATCTGCATCTGTTTCTTATAGTATTCCGGATACGTCCCCTCGAATCCATCTTCAAGCATTTTCACATGAATTTCTTTTCGTTTTCGTCGAATTTCCTCATTCAGACGCGTACCATAATCTCGTTCCGGATACACTTCCGATGCAGACTGAACTTCCTGCCAGATTGTCTCATAAAGTCTCTGCCTTTTCGGTCTCAGAAGTCTCATAGCCAACAATTTTTCTAATATTCGATTCGGAAAATACCGATACAATTTAACGAGCCACAAATACCTCGTATCTTTTGCCTTTTTTGCCAGCCTTTCCATGCAAGTAACCCCTTCATAGGTCGCCGGATATTTTTCCTCCAGTGACTCATGAATCGGTGACCACATACGAAATGGCGGAAATTCAACTAACCTCAGCAACTCTTTTTCGCTCTCATTGCAATATGCTTCGCCTAGATAGTCGTATTTTTCATAAATTGTTCCTATTATATAAACAAGCTGCCGCCACTGCTCCTGTCCTTTCACCCAGAAATGTCCTATCCTATGATACTGAAAGCACTGTATGCGCTCTTCAATCTCGCTAAAATAAAGCGTGAAAGCATTCTCCTCACCTTGTCTTACACTCAACACATACCTGTCTTTTTCAACCGCAAGCTTCGCTGTCACTTCAAGCGTATCATCATTCAGATAATTTCCAATCATTTGACCGTTTTTCAAAATGAGATAATTCTCCACTGCGTCGTTCATCATATAAGGAATCAGATACTCTTCACCGACACACAGCTCAAACACCTGATATTCAAAAACTTCTGCTAACTTTTCAAATGCAGATGAGATACCATCTTCTACGCCGGAAAAATATGTGTAGTCTAAATCCATCTTGTTTCCACTTCTCTTTTCAATTCGCAAAACTTTCCACTTCGCCACCTTCTACCGCCAAATCAATATCACTTGTTCTCTTAAAGTCGCCTCTTGCTCGTGAACCAAACAAAATCACTTTTTGAATATGATATTTCTCTGCCAAATCACAAATTTCTCTCAAAACTTCTCCGTCAATTCCTGTTTCTTCCATATCTGCACCTCTATTTTTCATTAAAACCAGTCACCCCAATATTACCATAACGTTGTAAATTTTTCTACCTTAAGTACAGCAAAATGCCCGGACCGTTTCACCTCGTCCGAGCATTTTCATTCACTCAACTAACCACTCTCTCAAGTTAGATTTTCATTATCCCACGCATGCATTTTGAAGAATTTCATTCAACGCACTTTTGCTGCTTGTATGGCAGCGCACGATTTCTGCATTACATTTTTCCGCCTCGGTAATCGCGCATTTTACCATCTTGTGCGACACTGTGTTGGTAAACAGAATCAGTAAATCCGGACTCCCAATCTGCTCACTTAAGTTTGCCGACATCTGCGTAAATATTTTTGCTTTGCATTTATACCCTTTACATATTTTTTTATACTGACAGACCATACGGTCATGTCCGCCAACAATCACAACACTCATAGAAATCTCCTTTCTTTTCAGAAGAGGACGTCGTCACCTCTTGCGACGCCCTGTTTTCTCTCTATTACACAAGCTGCTTTCCAAGTTCTTCACACACGGCAAGCACTTCATCATCCGGCGCTTCCTGACAGATCAGACCTTCTCCGTTTACAATCTCTGCTCCTGCATTCTGCATACGATCTACCCAGTCACGCATCCATTCGCCGTCTCCCCAACCGTAGGAACCAAACAACGCGATTTTCTTGCCTTCCGCAAAGCTTTCTACCGCTTCGACAAACGGTTCCATCTCAGCTTCCTCAAGCACTTCTGCTCCCATTGCCGGGCAGCCAAGAGCGAACACATTCTCATCTTTTAACGCATCCGGAGAAATTGCGCTAACTTCAGATACAACTGCTTCTCCTCCTGCCTGTGTGATTCCTTTTCCGATTGCCTCAGCCATCTCTTCTGTGTTACCTGTCTGTGACCAATATACAACATTAATTCTGCTCATCTTTCATACCTCCTATACCACTGCTGTCTGCAGTGTATTTTCATTATAATATCCTATAATTTCTTCCATACTGACACCGCTTGAAACAAGCCGGATCAGCATCTCTTTTGCCATCTCAAACTGCTTGAAAATCTCAAGTTTTCTTGCGACGTCTGCATAAACTTTCCAATATCCGGAATACAGAGAATTCTTTCCTCCATGTACCATAAAACCAGTGACATCTTCCACCGGATACCCTAAAAGCAGCCCCATCTCATGCGGAAATATTTTTGAACCATTCATATACGCCCGATAGCGCATCTGAAAAATACTGAGGATTCTTCCAAGCTGGATTTCGACATACCCTTCTTCGCGGAGCACCTCGCTTACATCCTCTCTCTCCAAAAATTTCTCCAATTGATTTCTGCGGAACAAAAGAAGCGTGATCTTCTTTTCATTCTGTAAAAGACGATAGCAAGAAATACCTGTTCTTTTTAAAATTATCCGCACTAATTTTTCATCTTTGTTTGAAACAATCAACATATTAGAAATTTTTAATCCTGTGATAAGCGGCGCACATTGTAATGCCAATTGCGTCTCGATATTTTTCAAATCCATTCCCTGAACGATTTCAAATATTTCTCTGCTCATATTTCCTCCTTGAGTTAGTTATTTCTAACTTACGTTTATAATATCTAATTTTATCCTATAAGTCAAGACAAATTATCAATAAAATTGCTCAATAACGCATTGACACGTTTTGCATTCAGTTCTATACTATATTTTGTTTACAAGTAAACTTTTTTAGAAATCGGAGGTGGATATGAGACAAACCGTGGAAGAGATGCTCGGATACTTTAATCAAATTCGCCGAGTATATGCAAATGAATTGAATTTGAAATTTACAAATGAAAATTTTTCTCCAAATGAAATTTCCATCCTGATTCTTCTTTCCAATAATCCCTCCATCAATACAAGCAGTCAGTTATGTACGATTCTCGGCGTATCCAAAGGGCTGATCAGCAGGAGTATTGATGTATTAGTTGAGAAAGGATACATTATTTGTGCAAAAGATGACGCTGATAAACGTATCCAACGACTTTCATTTTCTCCTCAGGCAGCTCCTGTCATTCAAAAGCTGAACGAGGAAGTCACAAAGATGAACAATGAAGTTTTACAAGATATTTCCAAAGAAGAACTTCAACAGGTTGAAGCTACAATGACGAAAATTTTGACACGTTTTAAAGAAAGGAATGAAACACAACATGAAAAAAACAATGTCTAGAGAGGTAGACTTAGGGAACGAACCAGTCCGACATCTTTTACTTGTTCTGGCAGTTCCGGCTATTACTTCCCAAGTAGTCAACGCACTTTACAATATGGTTGACCGTATGTATATCGGACACATTCCGGAAGTTGGTTCCGCTGCACTTACAGGGGTCGGTGTCTGTTTCCCGATTATTATGATCATCTCCGCATTCGCTTATCTGATGGGAATGGGCGGTGCGCCAAGAGCCAGTATCTACATGGGAAAAAAAGACAATGACACTGCCGAAAAGATTTTGGGAAACAGTTTTTCGGCGCTGGTCATTGTCTCCATTATTCTAACGGTCACTGTGCTGGTTTTTCAAGAACCGCTGCTTTATTTATTTGGCGCCAGTGAAAATACAATTTCCTACGCCAAAAGTTATATGACAATCTATGCTATCGGTACGATTTTTGTACAGCTTACTTTAGGAATGAATGCCTTTATCTCCGCACAGGGATTTTCTACGATTAGTATGATGACAGTCATTATCGGCGCTGTCACAAATATTATTTTGGACCCTATTTTCATCTTCGGTTTCAACATGGGTGTACAAGGCGCTGCTGTCGCCACCGTTCTCTCACAGGCGTTAAGTGCTGTCTGGGCGCTGAAATTCTTATGTGGCAAAAACACGATTCTTCGTATCAAGAAGAAAAATTTAAAAATAAAAGCTTCTGTCTTTTTACCTTGCGCAGCACTCGGAATTGCTCCATTTGCAATGCAGGCTACTGAAAGTGTGCTTGTTCTTTGCTTTAATTCTTCTCTGCTGAAATACGGAGGTGACCTGGCAGTCGGCGCCATGACGATTCTATCAAGCATCATGCAGTTTGCAATGCTTCCACTGCAGGGAATCACTCAGGGTGGTCAACCGATTATCAGCTATAATTATGGTGCGAAAAAAATAGACCGAATCAAGCAGGCATTCAAACTGCAGACCATCTCGTGTGTTGTCTATGCCACAATCATTTGGCTCATTGCCGAGTTTGCGCCGTCGATATTTGTATCTATATTCACAAGCGATCCGCAGTTGGCAGAATTGTCACAATGGGCGCTTCGCATTTATCTGGCATGTATCTTCCTTATGGGCGTTCAGGTTTCCTGCCAGCAAACATTTATCGCATTCGGAAATTCTAAAATCAGTGCATTCCTTGCCGTATTCCGAAAGATACTTGTGCTGATTCCACTTATTTATATTTTGCCGGCATTCATGGAGGACAATGTCAAAGCAGTCTTTTTGGCGGAACCAATTGCAGATGCCATTGCAATTCTCACAACTGCCACGTTGTTTTATATTAATTTCAAGAAAATTATAAAGAGCGAATCACAAGTCTAGGTATTAAAAAAGATTGCGCTACTGCGCAATCTTTTTTACATCTGTGTCACTTCGTCCACAATCGACATTGTCGATTTGCGATGAGACACAAGTACAATTGTCTTATCTTTCCGCTCTTCCAACAAGCTTTTCAAGATAATTCCTTCATTCAGGCTGTCAATATTGCTTGTAGGCTCATCCAGCAGAATAGTCTTGGCATCATGAAGAAATGCCCTCGCAATTCCGATTCTCTGGCGTTCTCCTCCCGATACCGAATCTCCGAGTTCCCCAAGCTTTGTATCATACCCCTGTGGCAGGGAATCGATAAAATCATGAATTGCTGCCTTTTTCGCAGCCTCAATCACCTCTTCTCTTGTCGCATCCGCCTTCGTCACCTTGATATTATTTTCAATTGTGTCCTGGAACAAGAAGGTTTCCTGCGTCACATAGGAAATATGATTTCGCAAATGCCCTGTGTCAATCTCGTTTACGTTGCGCGTTCCATAGCTGACACTGCCGGAATCTGTCTCATAAAACCGCATAAGCAGCTTTAACAACGTTGATTTTCCACATCCGCTTCTTCCGAGAATACCATGAATCGTATTTTTGCGGATATCCAATGAGAAATTTTTCAAAATTGGTTTCTCTTCTTTTTTGTCTTCCGGGTATGTGAACGTCACATTTGAAATACGAATATCTTCATCCGGAACTCCCACATTACTTTCCACATCCATCACAACCGGTTCCTCGGCAAGCAGGTTCAATACACGATTTCCACTTGCAAGCGTCTGGTTCAGGTTGTTTGAAAGTGCGGACAATGCCGCTGTCGGTCCAAATGAACTCATCATGGCGATGATACAGATAATTGCATTTCCGGTGATGATCACCCCGTTCGATGCCAAAAGACCGCTATATAATGTCATGCACACTCCTGCGACAAGAATAACCGTATCTGTACTGATTCTCTGTACTGCCTCCTGTTTTTTCAAAGTTGCATTCACCTGCTCCAGATGCTCCGTGAACGCATCCATTTTTTCCTGACGTTCTTTCTGCTTTTCATACTGTAAAATTTCGTCTAATCCATACAGATTATCCAAAACAGTTGTATTTAATTTTCCATAAATACTGCGGTATTTTTGCCCGTGTTTCTGTCCTGCTTTACTGTTCACCACCGGAACAACCACTCCGACAAGCAGATAGAACACCGCCGCCAATACTCCCAGTCCCACATGGAACTGTCCGATAAATACAACCATCACAAGCGACGTGATCGCCGCAATTGCAATCGGTGAAATCGTGTGTGCATAGAACACTTCCAAAAGTTCAATATCGCTTGTGATAATCGAAATCAGATTCCCCTTTTCTTTGCCATCCAGCTTTGCCGGAGCCAATTTTCTCAAAGAAGCAAATATCTGATGACGGATTCTGGCAAGTAATTTAAATGCAATATAATGGTTACTTGCCTGTTCCGCATAGCGAAGTACTCCTCGCAATACCGCAAATACAACAAGCAGCACGAATATCATTTTCATGGAAATGCCCGTCGCTTCTCCAAGCAGATTTCCAATTGCCGCTCCTCCGAGAATCGTAATAAAAATCGCCATCAAATTTCCGATACATCCCATGATGATCGCAATGCACATCACTCCGAGAAGGGGTTTGATCATACCAATCAGACCAAGCATCACCTGAAATCCATTTCTGTTTTTATTCATTGGCAACCGCCCCCTTTCCAAATTGCTCCAATGCGCTCTGCTGTCTGAATAATCTGTGATAGTATCCATCTTCTTTGCAAAGCGCTTCGTGCTGTCCTTTTTCCACAATCATTCCGTCTTTTAGCACATATATCTGATCCGCAGACACAACATTCGCAAGTCTGTGTGAGATCAAAAGAACTGTTTTTGTTTTTGCCAGTTTTCTCACAACCGCCATAATATCATTTTCACTTTCCACATCTACATTAGAAGTTGCCTCATCAAATATGTAGATTGGCGTGTCATGCAAAAGCGCCCTTGCAAGAGACAGCCTTTGCTTCTGCCCGCCTGAAAGATTAGACGCTTTCTCAAGGAGAACAAAATCCAGCCCTCCGCTTTTTTCCACAAAGTCCAACAGATTCACCTCGCGAAGCGCCTCTTTCATCTGTGTTTCTGTCGCATCTTCTTTTCCCATGAGAAGGTTTTCCCGAATTGTTCCTGCAAACAGATAACTGTCATGTCGAATACGGGTAATCTTTCTTCGAAGTGCTTTCAAGTCCATTTTGTCAATTGGCATATCTCCGATAAAAATCTGTCCCTCATCTGCCCTTCTGTCTCCCATTAAAAGCAGCGTAGTGGTACTCTTTCCGCAACCGGATTCCCCGACCAATGCAGTCAATCCATGACCTGCCCGGAAGCTGATACCTTCCAGCACCTTTTTCTTTGCCTCATAGGAAAAACTTACATTTGAAAACGCAATCTCATCAGATTCTCCTTCCATTTGGGCAGATTTTTCTCCTTGATCTTCTTCCAAATCTACCAACCGGAAAATCTTATCCGCTGCAGCATTTCCATTCATCGCAATGTGGAAGAAGGAACCAAGCAAACGAAGCGGCAGGAAAAACTCGGCTGAGATCATAATAATGAAGAAACATTGCGCCAGTCCGATTACACCTTTTTGATACTCTAAAATACTCAAGATGATACCGACTGCTGCCCCACCGTAGGCTACCAAATCCATAATACTGATGGAATTTAACTGCATGATGAGCACGCGCATCGTTACTTTACGAAATTTTTCCGCTTCCTCATCCATTCTTTTTGCATAACGCTCATCTGCCTGATAAATTTTCAATGTCGTAAGTCCCTGAAGGCACTCCAAAAAGGAATCTCCCATCTCCGTGTATGTTCCCCAATATTTTGCAAGCATCTTTTTCGCAAATTTCTGAACTGCTACAATTGAAAGCGGAATCAACGGAACACAGATTAAAAGCACGACCGCCACTTTCAGGCTCATCGTTCCTACAATGACAAATAGTGTGACCGGTGCAAGCATGCTGTAGAAAAACTGTGGCATGTATTTTCCAAAATAAATTTCCAACTGTTCCACACCTTCCGTGGTGATCTGCACCACCTCAGATGTCTGAAAATATTCTTTATAACTGCTCCCAAGCCGCATCATTTTCTCATACACCATCGTTCGAAGTCTCGCTTTCACCTGCTTCGATGCCTCAAATGACAGCTTGCTGTTGAGCAGCGACATCAAGCTTCGTACAACCCCAACAACTGCCAACGTCACAAGCAGCCTGATACTTTGGTTTTGCAGATTTTCTCCACGAACCATTCCAGCTATAAATGTAGCTGTCTGGAGCATCAGCACAACATTTGCAATGAGCATGACCCACTGTGTAAGAACCATCCCCCAAATGTTTTTCTGATTTTCTCTAAATTCTTTGATCAACCTCTTATGAAACATATTGCTTTCCCCTCCTTTTCTTAGTCTTATATTGCACAGCATGGGCTATCCCCAATACGCAAAAAATAACCGCCGAAAGCTTATGCATAACAATGACTGCCATCATCTCTCCTGTCGGTCTTATCAAAAAACCGCTGACCGCCATCACTACAATCGAAACAATCAACAACTTATCAATAATTTTCTTCTTATTCATTTTTCTTCTCCTATCTCTTTTTCATTTTTCCTTTCATTGTCACCCACATATGATCCAGCGCCTGAAGCGGATGATAAAACAACATTCTCGGTCCTGCATACTTCATAACTTCTTTGATCTTTTCCTGCATCTCTTTTGAATAACAATGCACTTTGCAGGCACTGCAAAATGTCTTTGTCTCCATGAACGGACATTTTTCCGTTCGGAGCAACGCATAGTCCAACAGTTTCTGACATTCCGGACAGAGTTCTCCCTTGTGCTTGTGTTTTCCGCGACAATACACCCCAATCATCACACGTAGCGTTTTCTTTTCCTTTTCTCTCTTCTTATTTATGTCCACCATTTCGTTCTCCATTTTTGATATTGATAAGCATTTTCATTTAAAATACATGGATTAGTATATGCTAACTTTTATTTCATGTCAAGAATTTTAAATCTTTCAAAAATAAAAACCGGGAAGATCAGTGCAATACGCTTCTCTACACTCAATGCGATTTGTGACGTATTAGACTGCCAGCCCGGTGGCATATTGGAATTTATAAAAGATGACAAAACACAGGGAGGAGAACCGAAAGATGAAACCAAATGATTTTGATACAAATATTTCTTATAAACATTCGAAAACATTTTCAACACGCATGCGTATTCTTTTATTCCTTGCGCTATTCATGACCGGACTTATTTCCACAGTCGGCATTATACAAATCGTTGGGCCTCTGTGTTCAGATGATTGGTTGGCTGTTCCTGGCATCTTCCGTTTTGTTTCCGCGTCTTCCAGGTTATCATTCTTCTGGAATTGAGATTTTTAGCTATGGAAGTTTTGTTCTGATCGATGGTATAAATCTAACACTGGGAATTCTAATTATCATTTTCGGTTGTTTGATTCATGAAGGATTGCGAATGCAAAAAGATTTAGATGAAGTGTTGTAAATATTCTATCGAACACTTTAATCGATTCTGTAACTCATAAATACAAAGAGAACAGCCTTCCGCAATGGTGGCTGTTCTATGCTTTAAACCACTATCGGCAGAACGTAAAAACATGAATACTCTTGAACAATTACAAGAACCGTTTTATCTTGAATCAAACGTAACAATGCAGGTGAATCAAATTCTCATTCACTGGCATTCTCCGCCTGATAGCTCACATCCATTTTCTCCAATCTGGCTATTCCATTTATCCGGGAGTTTCTCTGCAAATACACGCAAAAACCCCTCAACTGCATTTTCGAAAACACTCTTTTTCTAAGCAGTCTTTTCCTTAGTTTTTCCTTCAAATTTTTTGATCTCTTCATGAAGAAAACGATGATATTTATTGATATTTCTTCCAATCGCATACAGCATGAATTCTTTATAAACCTTCTCTGCTGTTCGGCAGTTGAATCTTCGAAAGTTATCATTTTCTTTGATATCTCCGAAATGTCCTTCTGTCTGAATAGAACGGATCTGACGGTTTAATATTCCCTTCTCACTCTGGATGTTCGCATGGGATTCTTCCTTTAAAGCTTCCCATTGTTCATTGATCTTCATGACCTTATTTTTCTCTGCATCTTTTTCAGCATCATATTTATAGAGACATTTTTCTTTATGTCTGCAGCCGCTGCAATCGGAACATCCATACACCTCAAAGGTTTTGTGTATAACCAGCCTGTTCTTTTTTCTCTGTCCTGATATGATGAAGTTCTCTTCCATCATGGCAGATATAATAAAGTTCATCCTCAAATATCTGCGTTTTCATGTTGTAATACTTTCCAATCTCTTCCGTGTATGCACGTGTTTTCCGTTTTTCATGATCCTGCAGCTTGATATAACTGGAGATTTTATGTTTCTTTAAGTACAGAAGATTCTTTTCACTACAATAACCGCTGTCGGCAGTTACTTCCTCCAAAATTTCTCCAAACGCATTTTTGTGCTTTTCTAACACAGGAATCAATGTATTATAATCTGTCCGGTCATTGCTTACATAAGTCTGGACAATGAAATAATTCTCTACTGCAATCTGGACATTATATGCGGCCTTTAACTGTCCGTTCTTCATATGGTCCTCTTTCATCCGCATAAAGGTGGCCTCTAAATCTGTTTTGGAATAACTGTTCCGATCCTTTCCCATGATTTCAAAACACTCTTTATATCCCATGAGACGTTCACCGCAGCTTTCCAGTTCCTCATATAGCTGCTGGATTTCCGATTTTCTCTTTCCTTTTCCATAAACAAACGTAATGTGTTCCTGCTCTGCGATCTGCATTAGATTTTTCTGAAGTTTCAGAATCTCCAGCGGAGAACAGTTGTCAATTTCGATGATTGTATTATTTGATAACTTTTTATGTTTTGTCAGTTTCCTTGTCCGGTTCTTTTCAATGACATCTCTTACTTTTTCCATTCCTTCTATCACAAACATATGAGCATGGGGAAGGTCATATTTGATGCCATATTCATTTTCGTCAATCAGAGCATTATACTTTTGATATACCGAATCAACGGTATCTAATAATCCTGCAAGGTGGTAGTTCAGTGTTCCTCTCCATACAAACGTATAGCGGTTTGCATTGGCTTCAATTTTTGTTCCATCAATAAATAGAGATTTTAACGTGATGAATCCTTCTTTTTGCAGACGACGAAGAAACTGATAGTTCAGTTCATCCAATACATCAGCAGTTAGTTTTTTGTTTTTAAATTCATAAAAAGCATCCCTTTTCGGTTTTTGGCCTTTGGTAAGCCAGATAAAAGCAAGGTCTCTTTCGCATAATTCTACGATACGGTCAACAGCTCTTACCCCACGCATATTTGCGTAAGTAACTACAGCATACATCATAATTGGATTGTACCCGATTCTTCCCTTATCTGAACAATTGGCTAACAAGCCAGAAAAATCTAACTCCTCCATCACTTTTTTCAGGGTATAGACTGGATCGTCATCAGGTAAACTCAATTCAAAGAAACTAAAGTTAATTTTCTGTTGCCCTAATTCAAAAAATTCGTTATAATAATCTTGTTTTTGCATAGTTACATTATAACATGTAACGGAGAAGAGATGGTTGTCGTTAGCCATCTTTTTCTCTTTTTACGGAAAAATTTCAGGGGCAGCTTTGACTCATGCGAGTCAAAGCTGCCCCTGTTTGGAACTATCTATTTCCCGACAGCCGCCTGATTTTTTTATTATTGAACGTATTTAGAAATTTCAGCTATTGCATCATCCAAAGTTTGAGGAGTAGAACGAGTTTTTGCTTCATATCCAAATAAAGAATATTTACTTGCAGAGTATAATGTTTGATCCTCCAAAACTTTCACAGCTCCTTGCGTTGGGTTTAGTGGAGAGTATGGAGTACCTTCAAATGATGCTAAAAATAGCAATTCGGAATCATTTGTGTTAAAATACCCATCGGTTTCGGCTAAAAATGCTTCTGGCATGTTTTCGAAGTCTCCTAATTGTTTCACTTCTAAAATATCACCAATTTCAACATTTCCCTTAATTACATTAGTTACCTCAATTTTAGAAATGGTATATGGTATAGAATCTGTACTATTTCGAGTTTGAGGATCAGTATTTATATTAAGGTTTTGTACATCTTCTGCTTCAAGAACTTTGCCTACAACAATTACATCAGCAGCTTCTGTGATATTACTAACTTCTGGATAATATGGATAGTCTGCTTCAAGAACTTTTGGGGACGATGCAAAATGCCCTACAATTCCAAAGGTAAGTGCTAAACAAAATATAGTACAACAGATTATGATTTTTTTATTATATATTTTTTTCATAAACTCACCTCCTTAAATCCATTAATAAGCACTATTGACACCCGCAATATCATTACTTGTAGGTTTAATCAGAGTGTTTCTATTCCTATCATAATTCATGATTGAAGAATTACCACTAGATGGATTATCATCTAAACAGAAAGCATGACCTAATTCATGAACCAAAACACTTTGCCAAAAATTATCTGATTCGCTTACTAATTCTTTTCGATTTAATTCAATAGTAAACTTACCAGCACGTCCTGAAATAATCCATTGACGATTTTTGGGAGTATATAGACCATACCAAGTATCATTGTAGACACCATCAATAACATAACTATGGCCAGATCCAGGTACAGTTTTAATATTTACTGGTGTATTTGTGCTATTCCAAGCACTTACACTATTCTTGTAAACACTAGAATTTGAAAGTCGATTTTCTACATCTACAGTTGCACTTTTCAAACCTCCATCATAATATATATATGATGCGGCATATACAGCTGTAGAAAAAGAAAAGCAAAATACTAAACATAAAAGAATGCTTGATAATTTTTTTGTTTTTTCCCTCATAAATGCTCCTTTCTACAATATATTGATGGTTAATATTTCTTGCAGCCAATAAGAAAATTCCCATCTTGTTGCTTGAGCTGTATAATGATAGAGTAATAGGTATGTCGGCTTTCTTTCTTGAACTTCATGCCTGTAAAAAAAGACTAATAACCAACTCTTCATTTGCAGCGTTCGTTTTATGCAGGTTGAATTGTCGTAAGCGTATTCTTATCACACCACAGGAGCTTGAATAGGCAATGAATAAATCTAGTACATATCCATTAATCAAATTTTCGTATTTCAAAAGGATAGCAGTAAACACCCATTACCAATTAAGCTGTAATCAAACTCAATAAATATTCTGCAATCGTGGAGTCTGTCAGTACACGCACTCATGAATAAAACTGCTTTAAAACTTTCCCCACACCCTATTGTTATATGATGAAAGATTCCTTTGTTTGATTAGCAATTAATGGCTGCGATTAGGGGGGGGGGAGCGTTTCATCCATAAAAGCTATGATTATAATATATTGATATAGATGAATCTAGATTTTATGAAAAAATGGATGTTTTGAGTGAAACAATGCCTCAGGATAATCCTATTTAACAGTTTTTCGATGGGAAACGAGTCTAAAATATGCCTTTTTACGTTTACATAACCGTAATTTTGCAGATTATATGGTATTGTGTAAAAGGATATCTTTTTATTATTTCTAGAATTTGAACAGCTGTATAGCAGTTTCCTTAACCGGCATAAGTGTGAAAGTTTTATTTTGCTGCCTGATTTTCAACCTGTATAAAGTTTTCAATGTTCATCAATTTAGCCATGACTTTTTATTTGTAGGCTTAAATATTATTATTTTCATGTTTTACAGATAGAATTGCAATTCTTATTTATAAATAGTATATAATTTTATTCCTAAAATATCAATGTATTGATGGACAATTTTTGGTATAAATGTTAAAAAAACTATATATTTAACAGAATAGTATATTATAAATGAATAAATAATGATAAATACAAAAAAAGTTGGACAATATTGCGCGAACCGATTGAGAATACAAGAAAAATAAGGAATAAGTTTATTTACTATTTGATAATTTGCAAAATCTTCCAATTTGTAGTGGCTAACTGATAAGTTACTGTTTTTCAATTCGTCTATCATTTCCAATAAATTCCAAGATATAGGCTTTTGAAGTTATACGACTTAGGCAAGCCAATACAGAAAGAGACCACTGCCTATGAAAAGAATACTATTTTGCGCTTACATTATAGTAGCTTCTCATGGTGATTATTCTGAAAACCGTAGCTTTAACAGGGTTATTTCGATGAATGCTGGTAGCATGAAAAACGATACTTGTAACGAGTAAATGAGTAGAAGGGGCTGTCGGGAAATCAATGTCAATAAGTTAAGGATTGTCCCAACAACTTCATTATGAATGATCAAATAG